>Ga0194113_10000079_pt1 | contig 97210 bp, 92 predicted proteins | sample TA2MahC200mmetaG_FD_146193 | JGI IMG/M metagenome (GOLD analysis project Ga0194113, IMG submission 146193) | Freshwater microbial communities from Lake Tanganyika, Tanzania - TA2015017 Mahale Deep Cast 200m | ecosystem: Environmental > Aquatic > Freshwater > Lake | place: Tanzania: Lake...
GGAAGGAAAGGAAGGAAGATAGGGTAAATAATTACTTCCATTCCATCCTTTCCTTCCTTTCCCCGCTTTCCTTCCCGCTTTTCAAGACAAGATTCTGGCAATATTACTCTAAGTGAAAAACTCGTATAAGGTATAACAAAAGGGATTATTTTCCTTTTCTTTTCTTTTTGAAAGGAGAACATCATGGCTTTTTCAGTTAAGAAACGTGGTAAACTCACCTACTACTATTCAGGCGAAGCGCCTGTCTTATCCGCCCTTGTGACAGAAGAACTCCCCGATGGCGACCTGAAAATCTACTTTTCAGGATTGACGGGTGGACATTCTGCCACAGGAGTTTTGGGGTTAAAAGAAGTTGCTTTCATGGACCCGGAGAAAGAAATTCCATTAGTTTTTCAATCTTGGGAATCGTGGCTGAAGGAAGCGGGTATATGTGATTCCTTAACCGATGTGGATTTTATTGAGATTCACGCCTTCGGTTGTCAGCCTAAATCTCCCAATCCGTTAGTAGACCCCGTGGGCTATGCACAAGAGCAGGAACGTCTGCGGCAAGCTTATGCCAAGGCATATCGCAATTATTTTAAGGAGCATCTCCCTGATAACGGCGTGCCCGCGCGTTTCACTGTCCATCTGGTAGATGTGCCAGATAAGGCGGCGTCTTATGAGTTTTACGGAACAGCGCTCTATCAGAAGAGTTTGCAGAAGAAGTAGCGCAAAGAAACCGAGTTTCTTTGAGAAACTCGGTTTCTTCTGTCAAAGGAGTGATTTAATGAGTTATTACTTAGAAGATACGGAAATCGAAATTATAAGGGAAGCTGATTTAGGGAAAATCAAACATGCGTTATTTGATTTTGATGGAACAATTTCTTTGATTCGTGATGGCTGGCAAAATGTTATGGTGCCAATGATGGTTGAGCTTCTTTCGGAGACTCAGACAAATGAGACGAAAGAAGAACTCCAAAACGTCGTCATGGAATTTGTCGACCGATTGACGGGAAAGCAGACAATCTATCAAATGATTCAATTATGCGAGGAAATGGAGAAACGCGGCGGCACTCCGTTAGACCCTTTAGAATATAAGCAGAGGTACAATGAAAGGCTATTGCCAATTGTCAATGATAAAATTGCCAAGCTGGAGGAAGAAGAAGTTGATAAATCTGAATTGCTACTCCATGGTTCTCTGGATTTTTTGGTCAATTTATATGATAGAGGCGTAAAACTTTATTTAGCAAGCGGCACTGATGTCGAATTTGTCAAGCACGAGGCGGACATCTTGGGTATAACTCCATACTTTACCGGAGGCGTATTCGGCGCGGTAAGGGAATACAAAACCTACTCTAAGGCTCTGGTGATTCAAAAGATTCTAACGGATTACAATCTCAGCGGCAGTCAACTACTCGTCGTGGGCGATGGGTTCGTGGAAATTGAGAATGCAAAAGCAGTCGGCGCAGTGGCTGTCGGCGTCGCATCGGTAGAAAATAATATATTCGGTATGAACGCTGATAAGCGTGTCCGCTTGATTAACGCCGGAGCGGATATCATCATCCCCGATTTCAGAGACCAGGACAAATTGCTTGAATATTTGTTCCGAGAAGCGGGACGTGAAACGTGATGCGTGAAACGTGATACGTGATATGAGGTTTTATCACTCTTTACGTTTCACCTTTCACTTTGCCAACTAATTTTTGAAAAAATTTGAACCATGCCGAAAAAAGTAATTCATAACGTCTTGCTTAAAATTCTTGTTGAGTTGCTATTGGAAATATGCTACTATTTATTAACAACATTAAAAAAGGAGGATTTCATAATGGCTGTTTTTTTGCACACTCGTATTCGCGTTAGTGATTTGAATGCCTCAATTGAATGGTATTCGAAGCACTTAGGATTTGTATTGAAGAGCAGAAGCGACAGGTCGCCCGCAGGAAACCAGATTGCTCATCTGGAATTACCGGGCAATGCCCATAGCCTTGAACTCACGTACTCCGACGATTATTATTTAAAAGTGCCGGAGGACCTGATGCACTTTGCGATTGGTGTGCCTGACCTGATTGCTTTCTGCGACAAACTTGAAAAAGCCGGTATCGAAATTTGGCCTGGTGGATGGCGAGAGAAATTCGTCTCTGGCATGAAGATGGCTTTCATCACTGACCCGGATGGTTACGAAATTGAATTGCTGGAACGCAAATGAAATTCATCTGATTAGCACATAGCACCTGGAATTAAAAAAGCAAAAAGCCGTGAGCATAAAGACAGGCTTACGGCTTTTTTAATCAGTGCCGGCGGTCGGAATCGAACCGACACGAGGTGTAACCCTCACGAGATTTTGAGTCTCGCGCGTCTGCCAGTTTCACCACGCCGGCAAAATTGTTATTATAATTTTATCATATTAAAACAAAAATGGCAAGAAAAATTTTCAAAATAAATATAACTAATTTGGGAAAATAAACTTTACATTGAAATCAAAGCCCTTGCCCGTCTCACCAGCACCGAAAAGGACTATCCGCTGATTATGCTGATTACGCGGAAAAAAGAAAAAAGAAATCCGCGAAAATCCGCGTAATCAGCGGATAATAAAAATATAACCTTTATTTTTCAAAGGTAGTTAAAAAGCATACTATATTCAGCCGCTTATTTCAATTTGTAGTTTAACATTTTTGTCTGCTTCATGTCAATCAAAATGCAGTAGGTTGTTGTAACTCAAAATAGGTTATTTGAAATTCCTGTTTTTCCATCAGTTCAGCCGCTTCCGAAAAAGAGGCGGCGGTTATGACTGCAAAATCTTCTTCTGCGAGAATGTCTCGGTACATCTGCCGCATACTGGGATCTGAATCTATGAATAAAACTTGGGTTTTTGGGCACATGAATGTTGGTGCGCATGTGAAGCATAGGGACTTATTAACAAATGGCACAGCGTTTGTTATTCAACTCTCCTCACTCATCTGAACTGAAGCTTACGCACATGAGAAGATTTGCCTTGACAGAAGAATGAAAATACAGTAAAAGAAATATGAGTTGGTTGACAAAATTAGCAAGGAGGAAACAACAATGTCCATCCGCACGACCATCCATCTCCAAGAAGAAGTTTATGACAAACTCCAACAGTTGGCAAAAAGCCGAAAAAGGAGCCATTTCATCAATCAAGTCTTAGCTGAAAAGCTTCAACAGTTGGAGGAGCAGGAAATTTTCGACTTGATGAAAGAGGGCTATCTGGCAACTCGAAAGGAACGTGCTTGCTTGAACAGGGATTGGCAAACTGTCGACACAGAGGGGTGGCCACCATACGCATCAACTTAAGACAGAACCGTTAGATGGAAAAGGGGAAAGGCGAAAGTGTAAAGTGTGGCGCCCCAGTCACTTCCACCTTCGACGGAACGATTGCTCGCAGTGTCTCTGCAGTTGACAACCGACTCTTACGGTTGTCCCTTCGACCGAGCGTCATTATTTCATAAGCCACTTCCATAAGTGTCGCAAGTAAGCCCAGAGAATCTCTTAAAGGTGCCAGAAGCATCGGTGCGACAAGTGGTAGATGGGCCAAACTCTTCAACACACTCAAGTCTCTTGGTTTCCTGAGCCATAAATGCTGACGCAATTGACCCCAAAGAAACAAGCTCAACACCAAAACAATCAATCTTCCAGACAATTGACACCAGAGTCTCGCTTCTCGCTTACCTACGATTAACTCAAAGCCTAGTTAATACTTGCCAAAGAAGTAACAAGATAGTAACTTGTGTTTGGTGTTAAGTAATTATGAAACTGATTCTTTAGCTTTCCACCGCAAAGGCGCAAATGGGAGATGGAGCACTGGGGCATTGGAGCACTGGAGCTCCATCTCTCCATTTCCCCAACGCTCCAGCGCGCCAGTGCGTTCGCCGCGTCTCTGCGGTTATTCAGAAAGGAATAAAACCAAATTCATAGTTACTTATAAGTACCTATGAATTTGATTCTTTATCTTCTTCTCAATTTTTTCATAACCACAGAGAGCGCAGAGGAGGCGCTGAGGACACAGAGGTAAGAAATCATCTCAGCGTTCTCTGCGTCCCCCTTAATCCCCCTTAACAAAGGGGGCAGGGGGTTGTTCCTCAGTGTCCTCTGCGGTTTCAAAAGTATAAAACCAGTTTCATAATTACTTAAGAAGGCTTTTTGTAAGGTAAAAGCGTAGATGAAAAACGAGACTTTTATGAGAAATCCCTCACTTATTACAGCCTGAATATGCTGAGGAAAAAGTTCAGTAATTTCACTGAATGCTGTCTTGATTTGCTTCCGAGAATAATGTTTAATGTAATTAACCCATGGTTTGTCTGCTCGCTTGGAATTACCTTTCCGCACCGGACGAAGGGCAATGCCGTCAGCACCCGAAAGAGCAGCCTCAATGGTGTAATCCGTAACCGCGCTATCGGAGAATATCTCGCTGTACGAGGGAAGGTGAAAGGGCATTTCCTTCAAAACCTTCACATCATGCCGCCGTCCTGGAAGAAAGACAAGTTCAACAGGAATACCATCAACTGTTGCTAAAACATAGACTCTGACACCAGAAAAATATCGCTTTTTTGAGGGCATGTCGCCTCTAAACGCTTCTCCTTGCACTATCTTAGTGCGAGAGCTTCTGATAGTATCGCACACTGCGACAGGAAAAGAAGCCAAAACATATTGCCTATCAGTGTTGGCATCCTTGAATACCATGCCAAGTTGGTGGAAAAGTGCAGACCTCAGTGCCGCAATCTGATGCAATCTACGACAGAGCCGTCCGTTGCTTAGCATTCTGGGCATTAGCCTTGTCTGGTTTATCAGTCTCTGCCATCGCGGCCGAATCTTACCGTTGGTTTGGCAGGTTATGCCACATAAAGGTGCAACCAACTTCAACACACAAGCAGCCTTGCTCCAAGAGGTCTTGCCGTTGCTTCCCCCAAACTGTTCCGTAGTGTTGCTTGGGGACAGGGAATTTCGCTCCGCCTCGCTTCTGGGTTTCTGCCAACGAAGAGGTTGGCACTTTCGCTTGAGACTCAAAGGTGACACCTGGATTCGAGCTAATCGTCGCTGGTTTCAACTGCGAGACCTCGAGATAAGGCCTGGCAAAAACGCTTCTTTCAAACGGTTTACATGACCAAATGGCGTCAAGGACCGTATCCTCTGCCCTGTTATTGGAAAACAGGAGAGGATGAACCCTGGTTCCTTGCCACCGATGACACGGCTGATGGGAGGACACTATTCGAGTATAGAAAGCGCTTCCATACCGAAGCTATGTTCTCCGATAACAAGACACATGGGTTTCAGTTAGAAACGACCCGAATCAAAACCCAAGAAAGAATCAATCGACTCTTGTTGGTCATCGTTTTGGCTTCCCTTTGGATGTCTCAACTGGGGCTGCGTTGTATTCGCTCCGGGCAAAGACGGTTTGTCGACAAGAGCAAACGCAGGTTTTATAGTCTGCTTCAATGGGGAATCGCTTCTTTTTTTGAGCAGTTGAATGGCGATAAGGCGCCTCATTATCCCTTACCCCAAATCGGCTCAAGGGGCAAACTGCTTTTCTGTTCGTTCCGGCAAGGAGTCCAAAAGCCGCATCACATCTCCGTTCCAAGTAACTGGACAACTGAAGGTTAGTAAATCCAATTTCTGCTAAAATAATGCTGATGCAGTGCAAAAACACAGACAATCTTCGTTCTTACATTATTAAATTTACGTCCAACTTCTTTTTGAAACTTACTTCAACGAATGTATTACGTTTTACGTTTTACGCTTTATGTTATACTGGTCTTATGTTATAATTTCGTTGGGGAAAACTTATGAACTGAAAAGCAACCCCGGAGGTAATGAATGCCCCACGATTATGATTCTGCCTATAAAGCGTTCTACGAACGCCTGTTTCAACGGTGGAATATTCCGGTTGAAACCCAGGTGGAAGTTTCAAGGCGAGCCAGAACCATTGATGTGGTGATTAAGTGTCAAGCACAACACCTGCAACGGCTCAAAGCAACTGCTTTCTGGTTTTTCCGGCTGATTAATTCGCTGGAATTAAAGTCGCCAGAGGACCCGCTTGACCTTGTCGGTTATCTGACTATCGTCTCACGAGCTTATGGCCTGTTGGCGAAGCAGGAAAGCGAAACCTATCAATTGCCTCAAAACGCCACCATTACCATTGTTTGCTCAGTTCGTCCGGATAAAATCTTAGAGGATTTGCAAGCGGAACTGAGATTTCTTCCCACCGAAGAGCCGGGAATCTACAAAAGCGAACAGCAGATTGAACAACGAATTGTTGTGGCAACCGAGTTGGAGGTGATTGAGAAGAATTATCCGCTGTTGATTCTTGCCAAAGGGGAAAAACTGTTGGCGTTTTTTGAGGAAGTTGTCAGAAAAGGCTTAACGGAGTACATCGAAATTATATTCCAGGTTGGGGTTTCTCTTGACCCTGAAACTTTAACAGAAGGGGTGAGAAGAATGAGAGAATGGAGTCCAGAATTCAAAGCCAATCTTGAAAGAGCGTTAGAAAACTTATTTGAGTTTTCTCCAGAAAGCATCGAAAGAATCGCTCCCTTCCGAAGAGCGCTTGAGGAAGCAAGAAGAAATGCCAGCATTCATGCTAGCATGAATGCAAGGATCCAAGAGAAGCACGAGGCTTTACAGTTGCTTTTGGAAAGCAAATTTGGTACACTTTCTGACAAGCTTGTTTCACAGCTCGAAGCAGTGTGTGATGTTGATGAACTGACCCGGCTGTATAAACTTGCCCTTCAAGCGCAAACGCTTGCGGATATTGGACTTGAATAAGTAAAACGTAATACGTAACCAAACTTTTCTTGCAAACTTTTCTTTACCCACCCCTCCCCCTCCAAGGAGGGGAAAGAAAAGTCCCCCTTATCAAAGGGGGGCAGGGGGGTTGTATCAAAAGAAATAATTGGAATGAGAAAAGTTCCATCATAAGAAACACTGAGGAAGAAAGTAATATCTTTTTACTCATTACGTTTTACGTTTTACGCTTTACTTTTTACGGAGGTCTCATCATGAAAAAAACACAACTTTATATAATCAGTTTCCTTCTTTTAGCTTTGTCTTCCATCAGCTTTGCACAAGAGGACACCTGGACAAGAAAAACCGACATGCCAACCCCAAGACTTAATCTAAGCACCAGTGTAGTGGGCGGGAAAATTTATGCTATCGGGGGTGGAAAAGATATATACTCACTTCAAGATTATTCGACAGTAGAGGAATATAATCCAGCAACAGATACCTGGATTAGGAAAGCAGATATGCCAACTCCAAGAGGGGCACATTCCGCCAGTGTTGTGGATGGAAAAGTCTATGTCATCGGGGGAGGGGGGGCTTTGAGTGATGGAGCGATGGAGTCCTTTTTGGATTTTCCTCCTCTCTCGACAGTGGAGGTATATGACCCAGCAACAGATACATGGGCCAAAAAGGCCGACATGCCAACGGCAAGAGGGGCATTGTCTACCAGTGTAGTTAATGGAAGAATTTATGCCATTGGGGGAGTTACTACGACAAAACCGACAACTACTATTTCTACTCTTTCAACCGTAGAAGAATACGACCCAACGACAGACACCTGGACAAAGAAAGCTGATATACCAATACCAAGACAGGGGTTATCCACCAGTGTCGTAAACGGAAAAATATACGCAATCGGAGGTTCGGCGGGAGGAGTTGTGTCAACAGTGGAAGAGTACGATCCTGTAACAGATATCTGGACAAAGAAAACCAATATGCCGACCCCAAGATGGTTTTTATCCACCAGTGTAGTGAATGATAGGATTTATGCTATTGGTGGAGGTGGAGTGGACGATTATTATGCTCCGTCCCCTGTTCTCTCAACAGTGGAAGTATATGATCCAGAGACGGATACATGGACCAAAAAAACGGACATGTTCACACCGAGGGCACAATTTTCCGCCAGCGCCGTTAATGGATATATTTATGCTATTGGTGGAACACCAACATTTTGTTACGGAGTCTATAAATCTTGTGTTCCTCTTTCAACTGTTGAGGAGTATGACACGGGAATTGGTATCCGGGTGACAACTATCTCCCCACAAGAAGGCCGAGTCACCGGCGGCGAACCCATCGCCGTTTTCGGCAGCGGCTTCCCGTCCGACGCTATTGTCACCATTGGCGGAAAATCATTGACCGAGTTGAAGGTGACAGACACGCTGATTATGGGCATCACTCCGTCTGGGACAGAAGGCGAACAGAATATCTTGATTACCGCGCCAAGCCTTGATTTTACCGTCTTCGCCGGAAAGTTCATCTACCTTCCTCTCTCCAACCTCGTCGTGACAGCGATAACCCCGAACAATGGCAAGCAGGCCGGAGGGGATAGGGGAAGTATTACCGGCAGCGGCTTTCTGCAAGGCGCAACGGTAACAGTCGGCGGTGCCCCAGCGACCGATGTCGTCGTTACCTCAACATTGATAATCTTCACGATACCGCCTGGCGTAGAGGGCACAAAGGATGTCGTCGTCACAAACACCGATGGTCAGAAGGGAACGTTGCGCGGCGGATATACCTACAACCCCTTCCCAATCATTGAGGATATCGAGCCGCCTTACGGCGGGCCTATAGCTGGCGGCACATCCATCACCATCACTGGCAGCAACTTTATGCAAGGGGTTATTGTTGTGATTGGTGGAGAGCGGGTACAACGCTTGGACTTTTTTTCGCCGACGGAGTTGCGCCTGAGAACGCCACCGGGGACAGTCGGAAGAAAAGATGTCCGCGTGGTTAATCCCGACGGACAAGAAGCTGTGCTTAAGGATGGCTTTACCTACAATCCCGCGCCCACCATTGCCAGCGTCTCGCCGAATGCCGGCCCGTTGGAAGGAGGAACGGAGATTACTATCACCGGGACAAGATTTTTTGGTTGGGCAGAAGTCCTTATCGGTGGCGCAGAAGCGTCGGCAAGCTTGGTGTCACCGACAAAGATAAAGGCGGAAACGCCGCCATCTACTGCTGGCGTCAAGGATGTGGTGGTGATTAATCCCGATGGACAAGAAGCTATACTCGAAGCTGGTTTCACCTATAATCCCGCGCCGGCCATTACCAAAGTCATCCCAGACAACGGCAGGTTAGCCGGCGGTACTAAGATTACGCTTCAGGGAAATGGTTTTCTGCCGGGAGCGAAAGTGCTCATCAGTGTGGACATTAATATTAGCACTCTGGTCGTGGCTTCGGCAATACAGGTGATGTCGCCAAACCTGATCACGGCTGTAACTCCCGCCGGTGAACCTGGGCCGACAGACGTTGTCGTTCGCAATCCCGACCGGCAAGAAATTGTCTTACCAGGCGGCTTCATCTATAACCCGCTGCCGAAGATAACTGATGTCTCACCCAGTAACGGTCCGGCTTCCGGCGGCACCCCAATTACCGTTAGAGGCACAGGCTTTCTGCAAGGCGCACGGGTCATTATCGGTAAACGCGCGGCAACGACAGAGTGGAAAGACGAAGCCACCCTTGAAGCCGTCACGCCAGCCAATCCCCAAGGCGTGTGGGATGTCCGCGTCGTCAATCCCGATACGCAAGAAGCAGTTAAAACCCAGGGCTTCACCGCCGTCGGCGAACTGGTCTATAACTTTCCCAATCCCTTCCGCGCCGAACAGGGCACCACGTTTCGGTATGTGACTAATGAAAAGGTCGAACTTATCAAGGTACAGATCTTTAATCTCGCTGGCGTGCCGATAGGCGTTGTTGGTCGAAGTGGCAGCAACGAAGTGAGATGGTATGACCCTTCAGTGCATGCGGGGTTGTATGTGTATCGAGTGGATGTAACGCTGGAGGGTGGCAAGATGAAGTCGTTCAAACGAGCGTTGGAGGTGTATAAATAGTGTAGCCGAACTTGCCAAAGTTCGGGCCTTCCATCGGCCCGAATTCTGGCGAATTCGGCTACATTCTGGCGAATTCGGCTACTAAGTTTACGGTGTAGAAAGGAGGGATAACTCATGAAAACCTGTCAAATTTTGCTATCTCTACTTTTTTTCGCGTCTTTAGCGGGAAATTCCATTGTTTCCGCGGAGACGCTTTTTTTTGATGATTTCGATGACGGAAAAATAAGCAGCGATTATAAGTTCACTGGCAGCGCCCCAAAGTGGGTTGAAGAAGAGTCGGTTCTCTCCCAGGAGAGCAAAACCGTCGGAGATACTTGCTATGCCGTCATCGTCGATAAAAAGTATCCCAACGCCATCACCATTCAAGCCAAACTGAGGGTAGATGAATGGGAAACCGGCGCGTATGCCAGAAGCGGCATTGGGGTTCGAGTTTCTACAGATACTGGACAGGGACTCTGTTTTATGCTAAGTGACCATCGGGTAGCGAAGCCAAGAACTGGCGTCGCTTTCCTGAATGACCATATCGCTTGGGGCCCGCTGGTCGAATACAAGTGGGATGAAAAGACCTGGTACTGGATGCGACTCCAGATAGACAATGATGATAAGATGCATGCCAAAATCTGGAAGGACGGAGAAAAGGAGCCCAAAGACTGGATTGCAGAAATCGACCCTAAAGCCGGTTTGGGTGGAACCCGAGAAGGATACCCCGGACTGAACGCTTCTTCAGGAACAGGCGGCGGCACAAGCCTTGTCTCTTATGACATGGTTGAAGTCTGGGATGAAGGCGGTTCAACCCATGTTTTTTCTGTAAAGCCCGCGGGAAAACTGAGTTTGACCTGGGGGAAAGTCAAGAAAAGTTTTTAACATATCCGTCGCAGAGGTTCTCTACCAGGTAGGTGAGGAAGATGTGGGCGAGTGAGGGAACGGGGAGAGGAGAAGAAAATCTCCATAAAGATCGAGTTAAGCACTTTTTACCAATTCCCCTCCTCAACCCACCCCCGGCCCCCGGCCCCTCCAGTAGGGTGGGCATCGCCCCATAGGCGTCAAGCTAAGAGATTTTATCAGTTCCCCTCCCTTGACGGGAGGGGTTAGGGGAGGGTCGGGTGGGGTCTTTCTTTCACCCCCACCTAGCCTCCCCCATCAAGGGGGAGGAATGGCATTATGCCTATGCGATTTACCTTAACTTGACGCGCATGGGGCATCGCCCCACTTTCAAATTCAATAATAAATAATCTGTTACAAAGAAGGCAATTTCATGTCCACTTATTATCGCAGTTCAGGTTTGACCTGGGAACAATACCTGCAAGCTGATTCATTTGTGCAGGACATTACTGGAAGCGTCAAGCGGAGCGGCGAGCGCGTCGCTACCGCTATTTCTACCCAAACCCGTCAACTGGTCGGTAGTCTGGAATCGGGTTTTGGGCGGATGGAATACGGACTTGAACAGGTCGCAACTGGAATTGAAGGCTTACGCTCTGAATTCAGTTACGGCATGGGTCTGATCAGTTCTCAGTTGCAAATTCAGTCGCGGACTTTAGATGGCATCCTCAATCGGCTGGACGCTATCCACAAGACGCTTGAATCCCCACTGCTCACGCAGGCGCGGGAACTATGCAGGCTCGGAATGGACAGGATGCAAAAAGGGCTGTTAGACAAAGCGTTGGAGGCGTTTTTAGAGTCTGAAAAGAAAAACGACACTGACTGCTTCGTACAATTTCAACTCGGAACGCTCTATCTCTATGGCAGGGACGAAGACGACAACGTGATTGTTCTGCCCAAAGCGGAAGAACACTTCAGGCTTGCGGCGCGCTATGCGAACGCTGAAATCGGTTCCATGCCCGAAGCAACAAAGCTCTGCGGGGAGGCGTATTTGCACGCCGCCATCGCTTGCTACGCCCAAGCGAACGAGAAGTGGATTGCAAGCGACACCGACGGGGCAAGGCGCTTCACCGAACAGGCGCTGGAACTCTCCAGGCGGGCGACGCAAGTTTATCCTAAACTGACGGAAGCGTTCTACAACCATTCTAAGTGCGCCGCCCTGCTCAACGACGGAAAAACCGCAACTACGAGCCTTGAGGTGGCGATTCTTGCGGACAGAAACTACTGCATCAAAGCCGACGCCGACAGGGATTTTGATGGAGTGCGAATCGAAATCTACAGGCTTTTTGAATCCCTGCGCCAGCACGCAAAAGCGGAGGCAGCCAAAGCCCTTGAATCAGGGAGGAAACTCCTCGAAGACTGGGTTTTCCAGACGACAGAAGCCAAAAGAGCCGAAGCGGAAATCCGAAACCTCGTAAACGGGGCAGAATCGCTTTTCCGCAAAGAGGCATACTTTGATTATCTTGACGCGCTGCCTTTGCTCCAGAAAGCGCATCAAACTTTGGCAGACATCCCACCATCTGTTGAATTTCAAAACCTGACGGGGCATACTTCGTATGTCAATGCCGTTGCCTTCTCCCCCGACGGTAGGTATCTTGCAAGTGGAAGCCATGACAACACCGTCCGCGTCTGGGAAGTGGGGAGCTTCAGGGAAATCCAGACGCTGACTGGGCATACTGGTTGGGTCGCAGCCGTTGCCTTCTCCCCTGACGGTAGGTATCTGGCAAGTGGAAGCTGGGACAAAACCGTCCGCGTCTGGGAGGTTGGCAGTTTCAGGCAAATTCAGACGCTGGCGGGGTATACTTTGTCTGTCAATGCCGTCGCCTTCTCCCCAGATGGTAGGTATCTGGCAAGTGGAAGCACGGACAGTACCGTCCGCGTCTGGGAGGTTGGCAGCTTCAGGCAAATCCAGGAACTGACGGGGCACACTTGGTATGTCCATGCCGTTGCCTTCTCCCCAGATGGTAGGTATCTGGCAAGTGGAGGCGATGACAAAACCGTCCGCGTCTGGGAGGTTGGCAGCTTCAGGCAAATCCAGATACTGAGTGGGCATACTAAGTTTGTCTATGCCGTTGCCTTCTCCCCAGACGGGAGGTATCTGGCGAGTGGAAGCGATGACAAAACCGTCTTCGTCTGGGAGGTTGGCAGCTTCAGGCAAATTCAGACGCTGACGGGGCATACTGAGTCTGTCACTGCCGTAGCCTTCTCCCCAGACGGAAGGTATCTGGCAAGTGGAAGCGGGGGGTACGACATAGACGCCAAGAAATACTTTGACTGCACCGTCCGCGTCTTTGAGGTTGGCAGCTTCAGGCAAATTCAGACGCTGACGGGGCATACTGAGTCTGTCACTGCCGTAGCCTTCTCCCCCGACGGGAGGTATCTGGCAAGTGGAAGCAAGGACAAAACCGTCCGAGTCTGGTGTAAAAACATCATCTCCCGCCAGGAGTTTGAGGAGCAGGAAAGACGCCGTATCGAATCCGAGAAGGAAGCAGAACGGCGCAGAGCAGAAGCGGAACAACGCAGGATCGCCGCACAACAAGAAGCGGAACGACGCAGATTGGAAGAGGAACGAGAAAGGCAAGCGCGGGAACTTAGAGAGTATCGGCAGAGGAACGGGCTGTGTTTGGAATGTGGGGCGAAGTTGGGGTTTTGGGAAAAGTTGGGCGGGGCGCAGTATTGCAAGGCGCATAGGTAGAACATGCTGCCAGCTTGTTCATTTTTGCTTCTAACGAGCAAGCTGCACGCTCTACCATGGCATAGGAGGTAAAAGGATGCAACGAGTTGAATTTGGAAAATACATTGTGGCAGACCCAAACATCTGTCATGGAGCGTTGACTTTCAAAGGCACGAGGATTTTCGTGCAAGATGTCATCGAAATGGTTGCAGACGGGATGGATTGGGACAGCATAATTGCAGAGTGGTATGGTGCTATCAACCATGAAGCGATTGCGGAAGCTGTTCGTCTTGCAGGAAAAGTGTTGGTGGAAGAGGCACAACGGAGAATTGCCGCATGAATGTTCTGGATGAAGATATTATCAAAAGCCAACATGAGGAATTGCAAATTTGGCGGATTCACTTCGTCCGGATTGGATTTGAAGGTGGCTGGCGAGGGATGGATGATAGAAATGAAATTATCCCGCTTTTGCATCGTCTACGTCGCTCTACATTTTTCACCAGAGACGCGGGTTTTTATGATAGAACGCTTTGTCATGCAAGATATTGCATTGTTCATTTGAGGGTAGAAAAAGACGAAGTTGCGGAGTATATCCGGCGATTTCTCCGGCACCCTGAATTCAATAGCAGTGCCAAACGGCCAGGCAAGGTTGTTCAAGTCAGTCCGGTTGGTTTAAGATACTGGCAACTCAACATGCATGAAGAACAAACTGCCGACTGGCCGGTGCGACACCGCAGAGCATAAATTTTAAGGCAAAAGAAGAACCGTGGAAACAATAAGCAGAAGAAGCAGAACGCAAGCGAAAAGAACAGAAATTGCTGGAGTATCGGCTGAAGAACAAGCTGTGTTTAACGTGTGGGGCAAAGTGGGGGTTTTGGGAAAAGTTGGGCGCAGTATTGTAAGGCGCATAGGGCGTAGCCCAAGATTCTATCGTAGCCGAACTCGCCAGAGTTTGGGCTCCTTTCCCCGAATTCTGGCGAATTCGGCTACCAACTTAGAAAGTTGGGCTACGGGTGAAAACAAGGAGTGAGAAATAAACGTGAGTATACATAGAATCATAGTTCATCCAAACATACACTTTGGACAGCCATGTATTGCTGGAACACGCATTCCGGTCTATTGCATATTAGAGCTTGTCCAGGCTGGCATCCCTTTTGATGAAATCACCACCAAATATTACCCCGATGTCACTATAGATGACATCAAAGCTTGCGTTCAGTACGCGATAGACCTCATTAAATCTGAAGAAGTCCATCTGGCAGAGGTAGCGGCATCATGAAATTTTTCACAGACCAAGATGTTTATCAAACGACGGTTGACTATCTCAGATCGCTTGGCTACGATGTTCTCAAAGCGAGTGATGTCGGACTTCAAAGAGCGCCAGATGAGGAACTGCTTCGCTATGCTTCCGAACATCAGCGTATTCTGGTCACACGCGATAAAGGGTATGGAGCGCTCGTCTTCCTGAGTTTTCAAAAACATAGCGGCGTCATTTTGCTTCGAGTTCAACCCCAAACTGTTGATGCCGTTCACCGAGAGCTCAAGCAGTTTCTTCAAGAATATGCGGAGGATTCTCTACGGAATCATTTTGTGGTTATAGAACCGGGAGGGCATCGAATCCGTAAATCCGAGTTCAGAAGCCAAGCAGAGGAATAAGCTGTGTTTGACGTGTGGGACGAAGTTGGGGTTTTTGGACAAGTTGAGCGGGGAGCAGTATTGCAAGGCGCATAGGTGAGACGTGAAACGTGAAGATGGAAGGATGGAAATTTAGAAGGAAAATAAGATGTCGAGAAATCTATTTCAAATTCGAGACGTTTTTGGCGATGATGTCTGTTTGCCTGATGCGCGTTGGCATGACCATATTTTAGTTATTCATCCTGAAGTACAGCCGTTTTTAACGGAAATTGAAGACGCCATTCGGAATCCGCACTGTGTCTATACGAGTCCAAATGACCCTAATGTGAAGTTATTTTACAAGCGCGGCGTTACACAAGGTAACCAAACTTTTCTTTTAGAAAGAAAAGTTTGATCAAAAGAAACAAGAGGAAGAGTAAATATTGCAACTTATACATTAAAGTAGTGGTGAGCTATGAGACACGCCCAGCAATTGTTAAGACAGTGTTTTTCACTGCATCGTTGACAGGAGAAACTTTACTATGGGTACAAAAACCTTGAAATATCATTATGACGAAGAGATGGACATCCTTGCTGTTTGGATTCGGCAACCTGCCGAGGTTGTTTGCGTGGAGCCAGAAGACGGGATTGTATTGCGGATTGATGCTAATACGGACGAGTTCGTTGGCTATACTATCCTTGACTTTCGTAAGCGTTTTGCTAAACGTGAAATTGAATTGAGAGAATTGAAAAAGATTACGCTCCCGTTAGTGCCAAAGTACGCTCTGACACCGATTTACACTGCTCTTGATTCAATTTCCCCAAAAGCATAAGAGTTGTGGAGAAAAACTCCGTTTTGGTGGTCAGCGCATCGAGACACAGTATTGCACGGCGCATAAGTGAGACGTGAAACGTGATACGTGATGTGTGATTCGACCATTCACATTTTACGTTTTATGGATTAATCATGTTCAACACAAATATCCTTGATGAAATTTTGAAAACCCAAAGAGAAAAATTGAATAGCGAAAGGGTTTATCTCTTGAATAAGGTTGCTGAGACGCTTAGAAGGATTCAACAAAAATATGGTATTCAAAAGGCATACATCGTCGGTTCTCTCGCGATAGCATACAGATGGCATCAATTTTCTGACGTTGATGTCGCTGTAAGCGGATGTTCGGCGAGAGTTCTTAATATTATGAAGGAACTGGAGGAAGCCACTGGAAAAGTGGTGGATGTTATCGACCTTGATAGCCACCCGTTCCCAGATTCCTTCAGCAGAAAGGGGTTAAAAATCTGTGGATAAAGGTGCTTTTGTCGTCTTAAAGGCTGAACTGGAGGAATGTGAAAAGGATGTATGTCATATCTATGAGCGCATCCATCAGCGGGAAACAACTTTTCGGGAAACTACGGAGGGAATAGATAGCATGGCGTATCAGATTCACAACCTCTATGGCACCTACGAGCAGCTTTTCGAGACGGTTGCTCAATTTTTCGAGAACCGAATTGAAGGGGAACGCTATCACACAGATTTGCTTCGTCGGATGAAGCTTTCAATTGAAGGTATAAGACCGGCGCTGGTATCTGATGAGGCTTTTTCCTTGTTAGATGAGTTGCGCCGATTTCGTCATTTTTTCAGGCATGCCTATACAGCGGAGTTAAAACCTGAACAGGTGGGAGAGGTTGTCGCAATGGCACTTCAATTAAAGGATGTATTTCAACGTGATTGGGAGGCGTTCTTAGCAAAGTTGAACCCATAGCGCTCTACCAGTTATCTGTTGAGGAACAAGGCATGTTGTACTATCACTATATGAAACATGCCTTGTTCTGAATATCTAAAACGGAATCATTTTAATTAACGGCGAAGGTCAATAGCTCCGGCTTCGTAGGGCATGGGCATTTCAAATTCCCCATTTCGCAAAGCATCTGCGAGTTCCTTTTCATTACGAATGGGACAGAGGAAACGAGTAGCATAAGTTCCAACTTTTTCGGTGTTGTGCCCATCGCTTGCGGCAATGCCCTTGATTTCCAGAGTTTCTACAACCCATCTTGCACGAGCAATTTCTTCTTTGGTGTGGTGAATAGTATAAACTTCAATGGCGTCAAAGATTGAGAACTCTTCTTTTAATTCTTCAAGAGGAGTATCCATCCGTCTATTGGAGCGGAAAGGATGCGCGAGAACCACTACTCCTCCCTTTTCATGGACCAGCGCGACAAGTTCTTCCTTTAGCAACCCTTTGGGCATCACCTCCTCACAGCCATAGACAAGTACATCTGCCTCATGGCAACTGGTCTCCTGCCCTCGAAGAATCAAAGGGCGATTTTCTGGAAGTTCTGCAATCGCCGATTTCAATTCCTCTGGCGCCCATAAATAATTGTGGTCGGTCAGGGCGAGCGCGTCAATTCGAAGCTCCATGATTCGGGCTACAGATTCTTTTAATGTCATTTTCCCACACCCAGAGTGAGTGCTGGTATGTGTATGAAGGTCAATGAACAAGGGAAATTCCTTTCTGATTTTAGACTTCCGAAGTCTTTGAGACTTCGGAAGTCTGTATAAGTTTTTTATATTAACGAATGAAAGTGGTTTTTGTTTATTAGATATGTTATAATTTTTGAGCGTTAGGGAATAATTAGAAACCCGTTTTCTCCCAGAAAACGGGTTTCTGACTGACCGAAAGGATGAAAAATATGGATTTGAGAAGACAACCTCCACGTCGTCCGTCAAATTTGAGCATTGCTGGCATCGCCGGCGTTGCTCGGATGACGGATAAAGCCAGGGCGTCGAATCATGGAACCTTAGGCGAATATTTGTATGGGGAAAATTCGGGTGCAGACAAAGGCGTTTTGGCGTTTTTGGGGATTGAAGCGGCAGATTTTGCCGCAGCCGCTGACAAATATGATGATGCTGCGCTAAGCGCCTGGGTGCTTGAACGTTCAGGAAAAACGGAAAGCGAAATTGCTACGTTTAATGAAGCGGAACTAACCAAAGAGCCGCAAACTGAAGAAGCCAGGGCAAGGTTAGCTCGGCGTGTAGAACAATACGCGCCAGGACGGACTGACATAAAAACCGTTTTTCAGTCTATAGAGTTAGATGATTGGGGAAGTTTTTGGAAAATCGACCTCTCGCGCCGGCCGCCTCGCAGCCCGCATTGCAAAGATGTCGCTGGCATAGTTCTCGTTGCTCGGATGGCTGACAAAGCCAGAGCGTCGCAAGCTGGGACGGTTGGAGAATATATTTATGGTTGTCCGCTTGACCTGAGAGTTCTTCCCTTCCTCGGCATTTCAAAAGAACAGTTTGCCGATGCTGCGGTACAAAATCCCAACGACATAGAATTGGGAGATTGGGTGCTTGAACGTTCGGGAAAAACGCAAGAGGAAATTGAGGAATTTAATCGGACGGCCTCCGCACGCCAACCGGAAAGCGATGAAGAACGCGCCCGTTTCCAGAAATACCTGGACGAAATTGCACCGGGACGCACCGATATTGATACCTGGTTTGCGCTGCTGGACCTGGATGACAAGATGAGTTTTTAGGGAAAAGAATCAGGAACCAAGTTTTTCCCCAAAACTCGGTTTCTATGTAATTAAGGAGAAAAAAATGGCATTCAAATTAGGATATAGCAGTTTAAGATGGCAGACGCCAAATTTACCAGAGGTTTTAGGACAGATGAAAGCCGCTGGTTGGGAAGGTTGGGAACTGCGGCAAGCGCTTGATTTTTTAGGTTCGCCTGAACGCGTGCGAAAAATATGCGCTGACGCCGGGATGCCCGTTGCGATTGTTACAGCTCGCGGTATCTCGTTAGATAAAAATCCCAACATTTTAGAAGATAACAAGCGTCGCATAGATTTCGCGGCGGCGCTGGAAGCAGACTGTTTCATGTTCATGGGAGCGGGGAAACCGCAAAGAGGATATGCGACAGACGAAGAAATCACCGCCCTTGCTGAAATTGGCGATGAAATGGCTGATTACGCCTCGCAGTATAACCTTGATGTGTGCTATCATATCCATACCCAAACGACGATAGATTCGACCGAAGAATGGGCGAAGCTGATGAGCAAAATGAAGAAATGCAAACTGTGTATTGACGTATCTCATTCTGCCTTGTGGGGCTTCGACCCGCGTGAATCGGTCAAGCATTACAAGGATACATTAGTCTACATCCATTTGCAGGATTTTGACACCGAGGGTGCAAAAGATTGGGTGGAATTAGGCGAGGGAAATATTCTTGATTTTCCCGGCACCTTGAAGGCTTTAGAAGAAATTGGCTATAACCGCTGGGTAGTGGTTTGTCCGGGAAATACGAAGAGGACCGATGAGGAAAAGATGAGAGTGGATCGCGACTATTTGCGGAGTCTGGGATACTAATAATGATGCGTGAAACGTGAAATTGTGGGGCAGGCATTCTTGCCTGCGCCAGCAGACAGGAATGTCTGCTCCACAAAAGAAAGGTTAAACTATGCCAACAGAAATTATTATGCCTCAACTTGACCAGACTATGACAGAAGGCAAAGTGGGCAAATGGCTGGTCAAGGAAGGGGAAAGTATAGCAAAAGGTACACCAATCGTCGAGATAGAAACAGACAAAGTAGTCAATGAGTTGGAAGCGCCGGCTGATGGCGTTTTGTCACAAATCGTAGCATCAGAGGGTAGTAAGGTTCCAGTCAAGGGTGTGTTAGCCATTATTGTTTCACCAAGCGAGACCATACGCACGTCTTGGGAGAGCAAAGACGTGATGGGGATAAAAGCTGCTCCTTCAACCAAAGTCCGGCCGGAAATTGTTCAACTTGTCGAGGAACGTATCAAGGCTTCACCAGCGGCTAACAAGCTCGCTCAACAGTATGGTGTTGCTTTAAACCAATTACGCGGTTCGGGTCCTGGCGGGCGGATTGTGATAGAAGACGTTCAGCGTTATCTCGACAGCGGTAGAAGAGATGCTTCTCTTCAGACTTCTGAACGCATCAAAGCATCGCCGTTAGCGAAAAGATTAGCGTTAGAACACGGCATTGACCTTGCGACTATCGCTGGCACTGGGCCAGACGGCCGCATTGTTCGAGATGATGTGTTGAAAGCTGTGGAAGCAGTAAAAGAAATTACCGAACTTCCACAGGTGTCTCACGCCGCATTAGCCCGTGGTTTAAACCACAGGGAAATACCTGCGGAACGAGTTGTTCCCTTGACGGGCGTCCGTCAAATTATCGCTGAACGCATGGCACAAAGCGTGCATACCGCCGCCATTGTCACACTGAACACTGAAGTCGATGTCACATCGTTAGTTGCAATTCGGCAACGCTTGAATGAAAAATCCGAATCGACAGGCATACTCCCCTGCTTGCGGGGGGGGCAGGGGGGGGTATCGTTTACTGACCTGCTGGTGAAAATTGTCGCGTTGGCGTTGCGTAAGCATCCGATGCTCAATTCAACGCTATCAGAGGACGGCATTCATCTCTTAGAACAGATTAATATCGGCGTGGCTATCGCATTAGACGAAGGTTTGATAGTTCCTGTCGTGCGCGATGCAGATAAAAAGGGGCTATCGGAAATATCAAAAGAAATGGAAGAGATGGTTCAAAAAGCCCGCAACAAATCACTCACGCCGGAAGCAGTACACGGCGGCACATTTACCCTCACGAATTTAGGTATGTTCGGCGTTGACACTTTCACCCCCATCATCAATCCACCTCAGTGCGCAATTTTGGGCGTGGGACGACTTGTCCAAAAACCTGTTGTTATCAACAATGAAATCGTCATCCGTAGCATGATGGGCTTGAGTCTATCTTTCGACCACCGCATCGTTGATGGCGCGCCCGCGGCGAAGTTCCTCCAGACCATTGCGCAGTTGATAGCAGAACCGTATCTTATGATACTTTGACTCGTTAAAAGTTTTTAGAAAGGAGGGTAAAAACATGCAAACTCGACTTTCACCACCTCGGAAGAAAAAAGGCATACCTACCATCCTGGTGGTCGTCCCATTGGTTATCGTAGCGCTCGTCGTTTTCGCAATCGGCCTTAATTGGTTTATAGGTTCTGGGATAGGCTTCAGGTCGATAGAAACTCGGGAGGATGTGTCGGAAAAACCGTTGCCTAAACATAAAGCATACACTGTTAATTTATACATTCAATCGAACGTCGGCGGCGCAGATGTTTATATAAATGGAGAAAAGCAAGCATCGGGGACAAGAAGTACCGACCTGAAAGCGAGCATTTTTGGGATTAGACCAGGGAAGTATGAAATTCGGCTCAAGAAGGAAGGTTATAAGGACGCAGTTCAACCTGTTGAACTAACAGGTAATAAGGCCGTGCAAACTATCATCCTGGAAATGGAAGCTAATCCTTAGATGATACCATACGGCTTTTTCACTTGGGGGAAGATTTAAAATACGTAAAACGTAACGCGTAACAATAATTACGTTTTACGCATTACGTATATTTGGAGGCACAAATGAGCAAATTAGCAATTAATGGGGGGGAAAAAACTGTAACTATCCCACAGGAGGACAGATGGCCCCTGGTCACAGAAGCGGAAATCCAAATCGTCAATGATATGCTTCGTCGAGGCGAACTTTCATCGGCTGGCGGTGGCGTCATGGCAGAATTTGAGAGGCAATTCGCTGAATTCATGGGCGCCAAATATTGCCTCTCTCAGAATAGCGGCACTTCCACCTTGCATGCCGCTTATTTCGCGGCCGGCGTCGGCCCGGGTGACGAGGTGATTGTGCCGTCCTACACCTGGCATGCGACCGCGACTCCAGTGTTGCATACCAACGGCATTCCGGTCTTTTGTGAGATTGACCCGCATTCGCTGACGGTTGCCCCGGATGATTTGAAAAAACGCATCACGTCGAGGACGAAAGCTGTCGCTGTGGTGCATGTGTTCGGCTATGTCGCAAATATGGATGCCATCATGGAGGTCGCGAATGAACATGGTTTGATAGTAGTCGAAGATTGCTCCCATGCGCACGGCGCAGAATGGGACGGCAGAAAAGTGGGGACCATCGGACACATCGGCTGTTTTAGCTTACAAGCAAGCAAGCCGGTCATCGCCGGTGAAGGCGGAGCTATCATCACGAATGACACGGAGTTTTACGAACGAATTTTAATCCTGGGACATTACGGGCGCATCTCACGAGATTTGGTAACTGATAAATACAGGCATTTGGGCAATATGGGCATCGGCTGGAAATATCGCGCGCATCCGCTGGCTGTCGGCATCGCCAAAGTGCAATTATCGCGGCTGAATGAATTGAACCAAAAGCGTGGACAAATTGCCCAATACTGGGATGAGGAACTTTCTAAATTGCCTGGTATCGAACCCGTCTACACCTACCCCAAAGCTAAGCGCGGCGGATACTTAGGGTATCTCCTGATTTACCATGCGGAAGAACTTAGCGGATTGCCAAAGGAAAAATTCATGGCAGCGTTGCAAGCAGAAGGCGTTTCCGCCGGCGAAGGCATTTATAAAGGTGACCTGCACTTGCAATCCCTATTCAACGGTTTTGATTTCTACGGCAACAGAGGATGTCCTTTCGGCTGTCCTCACGTCGATAAAGTGAGAAAGTATGATAAAGGCAGCCTGCCTGTGACGGAATCTATCGGGCCGAAAGTGTTTTCTCTGCCGGTCTTCACAGAGCCGCCTGATGGACTTGTTGAACAGTATGTCGAGGCGTTCAGAAAAGTGGTGGAAAATATCGGTGCAATTCAATAGAGGGCATGGTTCAAATTTGCGCAAAAATTAGTTGACTGTAGGTGAAACGTGAAACGTGAAGAGTGATAAAACCTCATATCACGTATCACGTATCACGCATCACGCATCAGGAGCCTGTACTGTGATAGCGTCGCAGCCCGAGACGCCAGAAGACATAGCTAAAAAGTAACAACGCGGTAGCCACGAAGGGTGCGCCGAATTGAAAATATTCGGGCAGACCGAGGAATTCGTGCTTATGCAGAAGACGTTGGGCAGGATAATATGTTACGAATGCCACTGGGAGAATAAACGTCAGCAGAATACGCACTGCAAGTGGATAAATGGAGATGGGAAAAGTTGTGGCCTCTTTGCTCGCGCCGGTGAGAATATCAGTTAGTTTGCCGGATTTTGTTGTCCATAAAGCAACAGTGGCGCTGATAAGTACGAAGGTGAACATGATGACTGCACCACTGAAAATGGTGATGATGACGAATACTGTTACACCTATGTTCAAGGGTATATGCATTAGGTGGAATACGACAACGAATATGACAATGCTGGTAAATAACCGTGAAACATGAATCAATTCCACCCGGCTGGCAAGAATATAAAATAACGGCGGCAACGGTCTGACAAGTACAATGTCCAGGTCACCGCGGACAATATATCGGTCAAAGTCGTCCAACTGACTGCCCAATATCCGCATCAGCGAATACGCCAGGTTCCCCAGGCTGTATAGAAATGCGACCTCTGTCAAAGTCCATCCATTAACCGTGCGAAACTTCGTGAACAATGCGCCCAATAAGCCAAGCATGCAGGCTTCGCCAATAATAATCGCTACGCACATTAGACTGAACGAAAGTCGATATTGAAGCCGAGAACGCACATAAGCGCCGGCGAGAAGAAGATAAAGTTTGCAATAATGTAGCATAAGTAATTATGAAACTGGTTTTATACTTTTGAAACCGCAGAGGACACTACCCACCCCTACCCCTCCAAGGAGGGGAAGACGCAGAGAACGCTGAGATGATTTCTTACCTCTGTGTCCTCAGCGCCTTCTCTGCGTTCTCTGCGGTTATGAAAAAATTGAGAAGAAGATAAAGAAAAGAGGTACTTAATACGTGAAACGTGAAACGTAATGCGTAATACGTAATAGCCGCTGATTAGGCGGTTTACGAAGGTACAACCCCCTGGCCCCCTTTTTTAAGGGGGACTGCTGAACGAAATGAACAGAAATCGCTGATTACGTTTTACATATTACGCTTTACGGAAAAGCCCTCTACCCTCCTTGAATAACCAATTTTCGAAAGGCTGCTCGATATCCTAACCGTCCGAGACCCATTAACGCAATAACCCAGATGAATTGGATAAAAAATGCGCTGATGACATCTTGTCCCGTTAATCGACCAATATAGATAGCAGTTGGAAAGTATATAACCGCGCGAAAGGGCAATACCGCCGCAATTTGGGCTAAAAAAGTGGGATAAAACTCCAATGGCAGAAAGTATCCCGAAAGCAACCAGGATATTCCCCAGGTCACGGTGTAGTAAATACCGCGTATTTCGACAATCCAGAAGGCAAGAATACCGATGAGAAATTCTATGCTGAATAAAATCACGTATCCCAGAATAACACTGATGATGAAGATGCACACCGCCAGAATTGATGGCGGCAGCGATATGCTCAAGATTACATAAAACAGCAGAAATTTCGGCAGCATGTTGAATAGCACGGTATGCAAGGAAGTCCCAGCAGCCGTTGCCAGCATCATCAACTGAAAATCGACAGGTTTCATTAAATCGGTTACGACTTCGCCGGTGCGCACTTTCTCTTCAATGATACGCGCCGTTCGCAGAGTAAAATTAAAGGTCAGTAGCGTCTGTGAGACGATGATGTACGTGAGAATACCGTTAAGGTCATACCCTTCTACAGATTCTCGCCCAGTATACAACGCCTTCCACAGATACACATAGATGAGCATGAACAGGATATTGATAAATACCTCTACCCATAGCTCAAAGCGATACGTCAGCGTTTTTTGAAAGGCTTTTTGGGCAAAAGCGATATATGTTCTCATCATGCGTGTTAATTGGGTTTTGGTGATAAGTCTCACTCATTCTTAACAATGCTTATACGAAGTTTAAAACATCTCTTCGATCCGGCGTTCAAAATATTTCTCCGCTTCTCTCCAAATCATATGCAGCAGGTACGCTTCAAAATCTACCTTCCGACTAAATAATCTATCATTTCTTGGATTGCACTGATATATTTTCCGATGAGCTCGGCTTCATCCTCCGAGATGATTTTGCCCTTATGGACAACAGCATTCCTAAACTCTATAGCTCTTCCACATTCAGCAAACAATTTTTTATTATCTATTTCCTTTCGTATATTTTCAGGAAAAACTTTTTTGACTACTTTCATTTTGTCAGGGATATAAGCATAACGATACCAGAAATTAATAATCTCTTCAGCCACCCCTTCACTGCCCATGTAAGGCCTCAGAAAATTGGCGAATCCTACCTCCAATGCTATAACTGCTTCGACAATAGCCAATCTATAATTCTTTGACGATAGAAGTCTTTGCGCATTTAATAATAGGCTTTGTGGTAGTGGCACTTCACAGTCAGATATAATATCAGAGGAAATTTGATTCCAGACATCACCTGTGATTGACCTCTCAGCAATATGAATGTTGGACACTAAATAAAGTACCCCTGTATGAAGTTTTGGAATAGGCCGCCCATTTTTATCTACATATTCTGAGCTAAATTGAGGACGGTCAATCTCACAGTCAATCCAATACGCTCCTGTTCTCCATCGACAAATCTCTAAAAATCGGCGCAGTGCATTTAAAGCTATGTTATCAAGTTCCTCAACATCCACTACTTCTGAAACTGATATTTCACTGATTTCCTTTGTAACATCAATAGGCACTAAATTTACATTGTATATCACCCGACCATCTTCATGCCTACATGCAATGTATTCTTTACCTCTAATATCATTTTCATCAGGAAGTTCAAGTTTGGGTGGCTCAAGTATCCCACTTCCATCTCTATAAAATGACAAATATTTTGTAAATGTCGGCTGATGAATAGTCACTTTAGCATTGTCAAAATTTAGTTCAATTGCTTCGATTACTTCACCTTCGATTAACTTCATAGTAAATGGCAATAGAATTTGATATTTCCCCGTAACTAGCATTTTGAAATATCCCTCCTAAATCACGAGTATTTCTTCCTTAGTTTTTGTATAATAATTATAATTAAGTCATTCCCCACTTATATATTCGTCGGACGATTGCCTCAATTTCCGGTTCCGATATGGTTAAATCTTTAATTTCATACTGCGCGGTCAATTGCGCTATCAACTCTGAAGCCGAGATGGTATCCCGGTCAAACGTGAGCCAGATACGATTGTCCTCGCGTCTGGTCATCTCCGCGCCGTCGAGTTTAATCTCAGGATACACCTGTGCTAAGTCAACTATGAGCATCCGAGTTTTCCCATAACGTTGTTTCAGGCCGTCAATACTGCCGTCATAGATAATCTTGCCGCGGTCAATGATGAGCATTCGTTGGCAAACCTTTTCCACATCATTGAGGTCATGCGTTGTCAGAATAACTGTCACCTGACGTTCAGTGTTAATCTGCTTGAGAAATTGCCGAATATTTTCTTTGGCGACCACATCCAAACCAATGGTCGGCTCATCTAAATATAAAATTTCAGGGTTATGTAACAACGCCGCGGTCAGGTCGCATCGCATCCGCTGTCCAAGACTCAACTTTCGCACCGGAGTATCAAGAAATGGATGCAACTGCAACAATTCGCTGAATAATTCAAGATTATGGTTGTATACATTCTGCGGAATCGCGTAGATGTGCTTGAGCAAGTCGAAAGATTCGATAACCGGCAGGTCCCACCACAATTGAGTTCGTTGTCCAAATACCACGCCAATCCTTCGCGCATTTTCCTTCCGGCGTTCATACGGTACCGCTCCCATAACTTCAACATGTCCCGAAGTTGGCACCAGAATCCCCGTCAGCATTTTGATGGTCGTAGACTTCCCCGCTCCATTCGCGCCGATATATCCAACCAATTCCCCGCGTTCAAGAGTGAAACTCACATCATCAACCGCTCTGATAATACTGTGCTCACGCGACACGATATTGCGAAGACTACCCCAAAAGCCTGGGCGGCGTTTATAAACTTTGAAATGTTTGCTGAGATGTTCAACTGTAATGATAGGCATTTTCGTGGAATGTCAGGTAATTGACAACAAATTATTTATTATACCGATGGTGGCGATAAGTCAATTTCCATTTGGGCATATTTTTCAAGATATTTTGCAGGAACAAGGATATTGTCTCCCCATTCTTTCTCCAAATGCCCCAGTTCTTTTTCCTTTGTGACATGGATACGTTTCAGCCATTTTACCCATTTGTAGCCAAAGTAGAATGGCACAATGAGACGTAGCGGCCCTCCATTATCTTTCGGCAGTTCAGCCCCTTGTAGTCTATAAGCTACAAACACACGCGAATCCAATGCTTCTGTCAAGGTCAATGATGAACCAAACTTTTCTTTTAAAAAGAAAAGTTTGATCAAAAGAAACAAAGAGAAATTTAATGAATAGTTGCCACTGTGGGCATAAAAACTGACGGCGGATGCTTCCGATTGTATACCTGCTTCCGTTAGCAGTGTCGCTACCGTGATGCCCGTCCACCGGACGAACGCTTCACGCCCTCAGAATAGTGGCGCTTCTCTTTCGACAGATGGCAATGCCATCAATTCCGGCCATCTAAATTCCAACGGGTTTTTCACCAGACCATCTATTGTCAATATCCACGACTCTTCTGAATAATCTGGCGGTTTATCTCCCATCATATTTACAACATATAATGATGACATGATTCTTCCCTCCTTTTCTAGGATTAGGTAGTTTTGAAAAATAAAGTTGCGTCTTTCGAGATGTTTTCTTTAACCGCAGAGTTCGCGGAGAAGACGGCGGTTTGCGAAGCAAACTGTTGAGCGAAGCGAACAGAGGACGGCGAGAAACAGGAATGTCTCCGTGTTCTCTGCGCCTCCTCTGTGTTCTCTGCGGTTAGAAAGGAATAAGTTTAATAATCAAAATTACCTAAATTCACGCTAATTTCCGCTGACGTTTTTAAATTCTTTAGCCCAAACTTTAACACACCACCGTATGACTTCCTGAATTCAGCTTACTGTATACTTTCGGGTATAAAAGTGACGAATTTTTTAACACGAAATGCCAGGAAATCTCCGAGCATTTTTCTTCTATGATACCTGTTCTATCAATTCCTGCTGGATTATAGGTAGCCACTTGAGTTATAATATTATACGCTGAATGTCTTTTACTTTTAGGTTTCATATTTATATTATATCAAACTGGCATGCGATTTGTCAAAAAAAGAGAGAAGTGAATAAATTTGCATTGACTTTATTCTGACATCTGTTATAATAATAGCAATAGAACGTCAAACTACGTTTTGATTTATTTTACATTGTAATGTCTTCTTAGCTAATAACGTTTGGCAGCGTTCTTCACAAAATATGGAGGTAAAAAATGGAACAACAATATCCCAAAGAGCAGGAACAGGTTGAGACGTGGATGACGGCTCATTTCGCAGGCGGTGCTTCGCCCCCGTTTTCGTTTAATTATGGTGGTAAATCATCATCTGAATTTCTCTCTCCTTGGCAGTTTAGCCAGGAGACGAAGCCATTAGACGATGCGCGAACAGAACATCTTTTCAGTTACACAGACCCACAGACCGGCCTTCAGGTTTGTTGTATCTGTGAGGTTTTTGCGGACTTTCCAGCGGTGGAGTGGGTGGTAAAGTTTGTTAACCATGGTGCAAATGATACACCCATCATTGAAAATGTCCAGGCGTTAGATACGATATTGACTCGCAAAGAGGATGGTGAATTTGTTCTGCATCGAGCTCTCGGCAGTTCGGCGACCAAGATGGATTTTGCTCCTGTTGATGAAATGATGCGTCCCAATGCGAAGATTCAGTTGGCGCCAATAGGTGGACGTTCTTCTAACACTCCTGTCTTCCCGTTTTTCAATGTCGAAACCCCCCTGCCCCCGCAGACGGGGGCTGTCCCCCCGACATCGGGGGGACGGGAGGGAGAAGGCGTGATGGTAGGTATTGGCTGGTCTGGGCAATGGGCAGCCGAGCTTCTCAGGGATGGAGGTACATCTTTGAGGGTGCGTGCAGGGATGGAGCTAACGCATCTTAAGCTTCATCCGGGGGAAGAGATTCGAACCCCTCGCGTTCTACTTCTCTTTTGGCGAGGTAAAGAACATCTTCACGGACATAATCTTCTACGCCGCTTTATCCTGCGGCATCACACTCTTCAGAAGGGCGGCAAACCTGTAACTGTGCCACTCGCTTGTATGGACCGTCGATATGGAGGGGAAGAAGCCAATAGAGCTACTGAAGAGAACCAGATTGAGTTCGGTAGACGCTATGCCCAATGCGGTGTCGAATACCTCTGGATTGACGCTGGTTGGTTTGAGGGCCGTTGGCCGAATGGAGTAGGGAACTGGTTCATCAGAAAGGACGGCTTCCCTAATGGTTTGAGGCCAGTGTCGGACGCCGTCAAAAAGATGGGGATGGGGTTGGTAATCTGGTTTGAACCGGAACGAGTTCACCAGGGCACCTGGCTTGACAGGGAACATCCAGATTGGATTCTGAGACTTCCTGGGAATCCAAACGGACTCCTCAATCTTGGAAATCCTGAAGCACGCCATTGGTTAACCGAGCATATAGCAGGGATGATTGGCAGTGAGGGTATTAGTGTCTATCGTCAGGATTTCAACATGGAGCCGCTTCCTTACTGGCGTGCGCTTGATGAGCCGGATAGGCAAGGCATGACTGAGATTCGCCATATTGAAGGCTTGTATGCGTTCTGGGATGAATTGTTGGCGCGGCATCCTGATTTGATAATTGACAACTGTGCCAGCGGTGGTCGGCGTATTGACCTGGAAACGGCTTCACGGAGCATTCCTCTCTGGCGTACAGATTACAATTATGGTGAATCTAACGGTCAACAGTCCCACACTCTCGGACTTTCTTTCTATCTGCCGACCAGTAGCACCGGCTGTTTACACCCGAACACCTATGCTTTCCGCAGCGCCATGAACGGCGGTGTATGTCTATGTCCGACTTATGACTGGAACGAAGCCGATTTGGAGCAAATTCGGCGTCTGGTTGACGAGTTCAAGCGAGTGAGAGCTTTCTTCTACGGCGACTTTTATCCGCTCACGGCGCACAGTATCCGCAATGATGTCTGGATAGCTTATCAGTTCCACCGTGAGGATATGAAGCAGGGGATGTTTCTTGCCTTTCGCCGTCCGGAAAGCCCTTATCTTTCTGCCCGCCTCAAGTTGGGTGGTCTTCATCCCCAAGAGCGTTACGAACTCACCTTTGAAGATACTAACGTCAAACAAATTTTGACGGGAGAGGAGCTTTCCAGTGGTATCGTGGTAACCATTGAGAATGCACCGGGTTCATTGCTTGTCACTTATCGTCAGTTGATATGATGAACGATAGAGGGCTACACTGTAAAATTTATTTTGAATGGTATGCTAACTAAATTCCTCCCCCTTGATGGGGAGGCGTAGGTGGGAGTGAAGGTTTTTTCACTCTTTTTCACCCTCACCCCGGCCCTCTCCCCTCAAGGGAGAGGGAGAAATTGGCCTTAAGTTGATACGTATGGGAGCTGTCGTGTTGCGTCAAACTGAGATTGTTCACGAAACACGCAATACGCATCAAGGGTAAGCTCTAAAGGATTTGAAAATGGAAGCAAAAGTTGCGGTGAATAATTTTGCCGTTAGTAAACAACGATGTTTCAAAGGAAAAGTGATGACGGTTAAAGGTCCGATTGAAAGCGAGGAGATGGGTATTACCTTGCCACATGAGCATCTCCTCTTCTATCACACCCCTGATGACCTGGTTCTCTCGGACCCTGTTCTGGCGGTGGAAGAACTTATGGAATTCTCCAAAGCAGGGGGAAAGACGGTCGTTGAACTCACAAATTTGGGCATTCGGCGCGATGCAATGGGTCTTAGATATATTGCTGAAAAGACAGGAGTAAATATTATCATGGGGTGCGGCTACTATAAAGCTCAATGGCATCCGCCGGATATGGATGAAAAAACAGTGGAAGAAATTGCTGAAGAGATGGTAAAGGATATAACCGATGGAGTCGTGCTTTGTAGCCGAACTGGCCAAAGTTCGGGCTTGCCATCGGCCCGAATTCTGGCGACTTCGGCTACAGGTATTCGGGCAGGAATCATCGGCGAGATTGGAATAAGTAGCTTGACGGCCAATGAAAGAAAGGTTGTCATCGCAGGCGCTAAAGCTCAACTTGAGACAGGGGTTGCCATCAACTTACATTTCGATATCGGGACCAAAGAAGAACTACGCATGCACGTATTGGATCTTTTAGAAGGTGAAGGAGTGAACCTTAATCGAGTGATTACCTGTCATTTTCGCGCCTGCCTGGAGGAGATTGATTACCATGAACGAATGGCTCAGAGAGGAACATACATTGAATATGACTTGTTTGGACATGAGGCTCCTACTCCATCCATGCATAAGTATAAACCGGAGAGCGCGACTATTAGGGAATTGATAGAAAGAGGTTTTTTAGAGAGAATTTTGATATCTCAGGATGTTTGTTATAAAAAATGCTTAATCAAAAATGGAGGTTGGGGTTATGCCCATATCTTGAACAATGTGGTTCCCAGGTTCAAAGAAAATGGCATAACTGATGAGGAGATACGGACTATAATGGTAGAAAATCCTAAAAGAGTTTTGCCTTTTCATTGACAAGCATAAAGCAACCAAAGATTATTGTATCGTACAACGATTATGGTTTTACAAGAAAGGAGCAACGTGATATGTCATTAGATGGAAAAATTTCTATCATTACTGGCGCTAGTCGTGGAATCGGAGCTGGAATAGCGCGTGCCTTCGCGGCCGAGGGGTGCCAGGTTGTAGGAATTGGGAGGGATGTTGAAGCCCTCAACGCTGTGGTTGAGGACATTGAATCTAAAGGTGGAGTATGCACTCCGATTATTGCGGATGTGACAGACCCGAATCAAGTGAACCATGCGGTAGAACAAGTTTTGGAAAAATTCGGTAAAATAGACATTCTGGTAAATAACGCCGGGATAGCGTTATACAAACCGTGTCTGGAAATGTCAGTTGCGGAGTGGCAGCGAGTAATCGACGTCAACCTGCGGGGCGTTTATATTTGTACCCACGCTGTACTCCCATGTATGGTAGAACGCGGTGTCGGGCACATCATCTTCATTTCCTCCGATGCCGGCAAATTTACCTTTGCCGGAGGCAGCGCCTATAACGTGAGCAAGCATGGTGTGCAAGAATTTGCCGCTACCCTTCGCAAAGAACTGGATGGACGTGGAGTGAAAATAACCACCATCTGCCCAGGCGGCGTCGCCACCGAGATTTTGGGGCCATTACCTTCGCTTCCACCTGGGGAGCGGCATCATAGCTTAACAGTCGAGGAACTGGCAGAAGTTGTCTTATTTGTCGCCAATCGTCCATCAACGGTCAATATCGATGACCTCATGGTACACTATTTTCGTAGCGCCTGAAATCTGGTTATTTTAGTTTGTTATGATTAGAATGAGTAGAGGTGATGACTTATGGCACGCGCTCAAACCAATGACGCAACGATAGAGATAGATAAGGAACTGGCCGCTATTGTGCGGGCTGGCTGCTTCGCCAACAAAAAGGAAGCTTTGCGAGAAGCCATGCAAACGTTGTTTGCCGTCAAGCCGCACCTGCGTCTCGAAGCAGCAATTCGGCGGTATCTGGACGAAGAAATCACATTGGGACGCGCAGCGGAGTTGGCGGGAGTGACGCGCTGGCGGTTTCAGGAAGTACTTGCCCAACGCGGCATCCGCATCATAATCGAAGCGCGTCCTGCGAAAGAACTGGATGAGGCTGTCGAACGCATTCGGAGACGACGCCAATGATTCTGTTAGATACAAACATTGTCGGCACATTCGCACTCATCGGTGCGCTGGACTTGCTATTTGCACTCTTTGCCAAAGACAAAATAGGCATTTCGCCAGCGGTCTATGCCGAATTGGTGGCAGGGGTGCGCGAAGGACGCCAATTTCTGCAGTCTGCGGTGAAACTAGCGGGAGGGTGGGAAGTTGACGCTGTTCGCGTTGACGGCGGAAGAAGTGATTCGGCATCTAAGACTGCCAACGTCACTCAACGCTGGTGAAGCTGAGTCCATTGCTCTTTGCAAGTCGCGTGGCGCGGCGTTCGTAACCAACGACCGTCGGGCGCGCAACTTCTGTCTTTCTGAAGGTCTTGAGGTCTTCGACCTGATAGATGTGCTGCGTTCGCTTTGGAAGCTGAGCGTTTGCTCCAAGCGTCAAGTACATCGCCTCGTCACAGACATCGAAACCAAAGAGGGTATGGTTATCAAGCGCAAAGAAGAAATCTTCGCCAGGTAGCACCAATGTGATTACCCCTCATAACGCTTATGCTTCCATCGTTCTTGAGTGTTTAAGAGCCGGCAAGCATGTGAGAGTGGAGAAAGCCATATGTATTACCGTCGCAGAAGCAACGGTTATAATAGAATAAGCGAAAAAGCGAACCGGATGCTCGCAGTTGCTCATAACCGTCGCCACGATGGAAATTACAGGGCAATCAAAGAAATGGTTGATATAGGTGTAATTGGCGATGTTTTTCATGGGGAAAAAAGTAAAGGAGGATTTCGAAATGTCGAAATTAGCCATTAACGGCGGCAAACGAGTAATTCCTGAAGATATGCCGATGTTTCATGCCTGGCCGATGGTTGATGAGGAAGATAAGCAGGCGATTTTAGATGTATTTTATAGAGGAATCGGAATATGGGGAACGAATGCGCCGGAAACTGCTGCGCTTCAAGAAGAATGGGCGAAATATGTAGGAGTAGCGCATTGTTTATTGACCAATTCCGGCACTTCAGCAATTCATATAGGTGTGAGGGGAGTTGGTGTCGGCGCGGGAGATGAGGTTTTGGTTTCTGCCTATTCTTATGGCGCGGCGCCTGCCGCCGTTTTTCATCAGAGCGCTATTCCTGTTTTTGTTGATATCGAACCCAGAACATTCATGATGGACCCAACAAAGATAGAAGAGCGTATAACCGGTCGAACTAGGGCGATTATGCCGGTACATATATTTGGGCTTACAGCCGATATGGATGCTATAAATGAGATTGCGACAAAACACGATTTGAAGGTTGTAACGGATGCCGCCCAAGCCGCAGGCTCAGAATATAATGGCAGGAAAGCAGGCGCAATAGAAGATGCAGCAGGTTTCAGCCTCAATCCAACCAAAAATTTGCCCGGTATTGAAGGAGGATTGTTTACGACGAATAATCCGGAAGTTTTTGAGAAGGGAACTATGTGCAGTCAAAACATACAATTACTTGGCAGGGAACGTCAATATCCGGTTTATTCCCTTGGATTTAACTACCGTTCAAATGAGATGACAGCGGCCTTTGCCAGAAGTCAGTTGCGAAAACTGGATGAGTTGAATGAAATGAGGATAAAGAACTGCAACAGACTTACAGAGCGCTTGAAAATGTTAGAAGGACTCCAGCCTCCCTATGTTCCTGAAGGTTGCAAGCACACATACCACATGTATAGAGTTCGATTTGAGCCAAAAGAGTTGGGCATAGAAATGCCATATTTACAATTCAGGGAGAAAGTCACGGCGGCGTTAGAGGCTGAAGGAGTAAGATGTGCTCAGTGGATAGATGCACAGGCTGGGCCAAATTACCCCTTGTTTCAGGTTCAAGAAGGCTATGGCGATGGTTGGCCGTGGAAATGGCACAATCGGAATATCAAGTATAATATGGAGGAATATCCTGAGACGAAAAAATTCATCGAAGCCAGCACCGAAATAGTCGGCGTCCCGATAGCAAAGTCTCTTCAAGTTGTTGACCTGATAGCGGATGCTTTCTTTAAAATTTGGGAACATAAGGAGGAAGTATTGGATATACAAGGAGGTGTATAATGTATAGTATAAAGACGCAACAGATAGCAGGTTTTCCGGTATATGTTCTTACCGATAAGGCAACGGATAGCCAGGCGTATATTATCCCGGCTTGCGGCAATAGTTGTTTCCGTTTTACTCAAAAGATGCACGGTCAGCAAGTCGACATTATTGAATCGCCCCCGAACTTAGAAATACTTTCCGAGAATGTTTTTCGTTACGGGAGTCCGATTCTGTTTCCTTTTCCTAATCGCATACGGCAGGGAAAATTTACTTATGACGGCAAAGAATATTCATTGGAACTACAAAATCACCATGATGGCGCAGGTAATTGGATTCACGGATTTGTTTGTAAGCGTCCATGGAATGTTGAAGATTACGGTGAATCTGAGGGCTCAGGCGCCTATCTGAAGTGTTCTTTCGATGCTACAAGGTTCCCGGAAATCGGCGAACAGTTTCCATTTCCATTCTTGATTACAGTAACATACAGCCTTAAAGACGGTATCTTAACTATTGATGCTGATATGAAAAACATCGGGAATAGCAATATGCCGATGGGATTTGGAATACATCCGTATTTTCGTGCGCCAATCGGCGCTGACAGCAGTTCAGCAGATTGTACAATTCGTGTGCCGGCGAATAAATACTGGGAGTTAGTCGAAAAGCTACCGACGAGCAAAATATTACCCGTAGAGGGAAAATATGATTTGCGGTCGCCGCAAAAACTTGAAGGGCTAAAGTTCGATGATGTCTTCACTGGTCTTATTTTTGAGAATAATGTTACCCGAACTATTCTGGATGATACAAAAGCGCAAATACGAATCATTGTCGAGGCTGACAACATCTTCCGAGAAATCGTCGTTTACACTCCACCGCGTCCATCTATCTGTTTTGAACCGTATACCTGTACGACTGACGCGGTTAATTTGCAATCTAAGGGCATTGATGCAGGATTAAGAATCTTAAAATCTGGTGAGACACTTCACGGAAAAATTCGGATAATACCCGAGGCATATTAATAGGTTGTCCACTTCATTTCTAATATTATTGCCTCTGAAGGAACTGAAAGGAAGCGTGATACGTGATGAGTGATGAGTAATTTTTTAGGTAGTTTACGAAGTAAACTACTGAGCGAAGCGAACACTTATCACACATCACTCAGGCAGTTTACGAAGTACCCACCTCATATGCAGCCCCCCTCCTTCCTCCCCCTTGACGGGGGAGGCTAGGTGGGGGTGGAGATAGTGCACCGGCTTTCTTTTCACCCTCCCCTAACCCCTCCCGTCAAGGGAGGGGAATTGATGAGAACCGTTAAGTTGATACACATGCAGCAGAAGAAAATTGCCCCCTTGCCGTCTTGCCCTCTTGCCTTCACACTTGCCGTCACATTTTACTCCGCTGCTGGGACAATAATTCGTTAATTTCCTTCAATGTTGCTGCAGCACCCTCCGCGATAAATCCTATATCGCTGCCCACTGTTGCTATCTGTCCACCGTGGGAAATCCATTTACGTGCCCTTTCCATTGTGCCGGTGAACATGCCAAATGGCACTTTATGTTCTTTGCACTTGTTGAGGATACGGCCAATCATCTCATCAACAGCCGGGTTTTGCATGTCGTGGATGTAGCCCATTGAGCAGGCAAGGTCAGCCGGTCCGACCATGATGCCATCGAGTCCTTCGACCTCCAGTATCTCGTCCAAATTTTCCACCGCCTGCACGGTTTCAATCTGCCCAAGCACGAGGATATTGTCGTTCGCTTTTTGAAAGTATTCAGCGCTACTGGCACTCAAACGCGCTGCTCTACGTGGCCCGCAACCTCGAATGCCCAATGGCGGATATTTGGCGGCGGCTACAGCTCGCCGTGCTTCTTCAGCGCTATTCACCCAAGGCGCTACGATGCCTTCTGCTCCGACGTCGAGAATCTGTTTAATCATTACCACATCGTTCCAGGCCGCCCGGACGATAATGACCGATTCTGTCGGATACAAGCCAATAAGAATGTTTTGTAGTTCGCTGATAGTGATGGGACAATGTTCTGTGTCTATAACCAGAAAATCAAATCCCACTTTGCCTATCACTTCAGCCACAAATGGGTCTGGCAGCGAAATTGCGCTGCCTATCACTGCTTTTCCTTCTGATAGTAACTGTTTTACTCGATTATCGCGCATGTAAATTCCCTCCGAATAAAATATTAGACTTCCGAAGTCTTCGAGACTTCGGAAGTCTGGACGCTGGGTAAGTGGGTGAGTGGGTAAGCGAGTAATACACATACGCATCAAGTTAAGGGATTTTCCAATCAATTATACGCTGTAAACGCCTTGAACTAAAGTTCAGGCTAAGAAGCTAAAGTCCACTCAAAGTGGACTAATGATGTAGTTTTAGTCGTCTTTTAGACGACTTGAGCTCCTTAGCCTGCGAATTGATTCGTAGGCTTAAGTTGATACATATGGGTGGGTAAGTGAGTAATACCACTCATTCACCCATTTACCAATCAATAGTTCTTTCACTGGTAAAATCTCTTCTGCTCCCTTTTTTTAAACTATCTATCTCTTCACATTTCACGTTTCACGCATCACGTTTCACGTCTCACGTTTCACTTAAACTTTCCACCGTATTCCCGCGTCAGTTCCACATAGAACCGCCCATGTTCCTTACTCGGCTCGATTTCTGAACCCTCATGCCACTCATTGAAAGAGGTAATCAAAATCCAATCAGGTCGAGCTTTCATCGCTAAATCCCAGAGTTCACGATACAGTTGACCGTTTCTCCTCTCAGCGACGATTGCTCTTGTTCTGCCGATATTTGAGTCATCATAGCCGGGAATAACAGTTGCGCAAGCGATTTTCCCTGCTTCTCTGCATGTTTTTACCAGTTGCGCATAGTTTTCCCCCATATTTACCCCGCGCACAATTGCGCCCACAGGATTATACGAGTGTCCGCCGTCGAAAATCTCTATCAACTCCTTTTTGCCGGTATCGGCTATGAATAACGCATCGTGTTTCGCTTTAACTTTTGTCAATACTTTCTTCCAATCATCCGCTCCCAATTGTCCCATAGCGCGTCCATACACAAAAATTACCGGTTTGCCATTGACTTTAAGCCAGGCAGGTTCATCGCCATAGCTATCAAGGATGTATAAAAAATCCTTGACTGCTGATTCCACGCTATGTGGAGAGCGAATAGTCTCATAGTATATGGTCACCTTCGTTGCCGCTTCGTTGCCCTTGTGGTCGTCAATGCTTCTATTAGTTGTAGCGTTGCTGAGTACAAGGGCAACAACGTTCTTCGCTTCCTGAAGCACAACTTTGAGGGCTTTATCGTGATAATCACCAACGCCCCACCAGGTAGCGATTAACGCGTCAATGCCCGTCTCTTCACAAAGCGCCAGGTGCCTTCGTATCACAGATGGGTCATTGGAATCATAGACATCCGGGGCTGGATGATTGGTTGCGCCTATATCCCGATAGCCGTTCTGGTCTATTTTTTCAGGATTATGTCCCCCCTCGGGCCAATGATGCCAATGGCCGCAGACCTCCGGCGTACCGTACCAGGTATAGTAAAAAGCCATAGCCATTTTTTTCGACGTTCCTTCCGCCGCTAAAGCAGATTTTGCTAATCCAAACATTATCAACCCTCCTGAGAATATAGAAATTAGTAATATTTTTATTGGCTTTTTCATATATTTTACCAGATTATCTACTTTTACGCAATAATCTTCCAGGTCGTGTATAGCAAAAACGTTACGCTTTCGCCCCGTTTCCTAAAGAAAAAGGCGGTGCTCTACGCCAGAGCACCGCCCATATTCGGTATATGACAATTTTTCCTTCCATCTGTAAACGTAGCTTTCTTTATCATACTGAGAAAGCGTCGAGTAGCTCCAATCACAATATCATTTCTCTTCGATAGCTCTAATCATCGCCTTTGTATCGTCTACCTCTGGAAATTGCTGTGAAATTCTCAATGCATTCTTAAACTCGTTCAGCGCATTTTGCGAATCCCCACTTTTGAAATATGCCATTCCGAGATGGTAGCGAATGCTCGGTGAATTTGGTTTCAATTGGGTTGCTGACTTTAGTTTTTCCAAAGCCTGCGTGTAATTTCCCCGCTTGAAGTAAACCCAGCCCAGAGTATCAACTATCTCTGCACTTTTTGGAGCGAGTTCCACTGCCTTGAGCGCAAGGGTGAGCGATTCATCCAAATTTCGTTTTCTATCAGCGTAGTAGTATGCCAACTGGTTATATCCTATCGCAGAGTCTGGAGCAAGGGCTATAACTTTCTGGTATTCGCTCAGCGCTTCTTTATCTTTCCCCTCTTTCTCATAAATTGCCCCCAACGCTAAATGGACAGACGCATCTTTTGGATTAAGCTCGATGACTTTGCGGTATTCATCTATCGCCTGTTTCACTGAATTTGTCGCAAGGTATAGCCCCGCTAATTCATAATGCGGGGAAATAAATTGGGGTTCCAATTTACTGACCTGTTGAAATTGTGCAATCGCCTGGTCGAACTCCTGTTTACCCTTGAGGGCTATGCCCTTGAGATACAGGGCAATGGGATTCGACGCATGGTCTTTTAACACCAGGTCACACTCCTCAATCGCCTTATCCCACCAGCCCTTGAATAAATAAAGAGCGGCCAGGTTGATGTGGGCATGCGATAGCGAGGGCGCTTCATCGAAATATCGCCTGAGATTGAGGTTGTCCGCTTGGAATCGTAGGATAAATCCATTGGCGCCTTTGAGATGCTCTTCAGCTTTTGACAATTCCTTTTGTGAAAGATAAACGTTCGCCATCAAGAAGTGGACAACCGCATCGGTTGCCTCAGAGCCTATTGTTATCGTTCGTTCAAACTTGGTCAGCGCTTTTAGAAAATCTCCCTCGAAATGGTCAATGATTCCCAATGCAATCGCTGTGTCCGCTTGCCTGGCGTTGATTTGTTCCGCCTTCTGGAACTTCTGACGAGCGGATTTGAAATCGTCCTTTGCCATCAAAGAAAGTCCGAGGAGATAATTCCCCTCGAAAGAATCAGGTTGCAGGTTTACCAACTTATTCAAATTTTCTATGGCAACATCAAATTGATTTTTGAATGAGTAGGCGCGACCGAGGATAAAATATGCCTGAGTAGATTGCGAATCTGACCGCAAGAGCTCCTTCGCCTCTGTAATGGCATCGTCGTATTTGCTTAGTTGGAGATACAAAGCCGACAACTGTGTACGCGCACTGAGGGAAGAGGGATTTAAACTCAAAACGGTTTTGTATTCGTTGACAGCATTGTAATACATCCCCATGCCTGTGTATATTGTCCCCAAACCCATGTGAGGACGGTAGTCTTTCGGGTCAATTTCTGTTGCTTGCTTATACTCCATGAAAGCTTCTCTGATTTTCTTCTGAATCAGGTAATTTGCCCCAAGAGCCGTATGTCCATGAGCGTATGCGGGTTCAATCTCGACGGATTTCTTCAGGTATTCAGTAGCTTTCTCATAATCCTTTTTCCCGAAGTAAGCCATGCCCAAAGTGGCGTAAGATAAAGGATTTTTGGCATCCAGATTGATTGCTTTGCGACTTTCTGTAATTGCCGAGTCGTATTGCTCTTGAGCGCGATGCATCATCGCCTGACTGATATGGATGAGCGACGCATCTGGCTCACCGGCGGCTTTTGCCTTTTGCATCGCCTCAGATGCCTTGTCGAATTGCTCAAGCCCGGCATAAGCTACGCTGAGCAGACCGTATACCTTAGATTTCGGGTCTTTAGCTAAAAGCTGGCCGCATTTTTGAATCACCTCGTTATATTGCCCTCTCCTCAGATAATAGGACGGTTCCTCTGACAAGGCTAACTCAGGCTTGATTTCTATTTTGGGCATCTCACCTTCACCAACAGGAATTCCCCAGGAAAACTTGTCGTATCTTAGGATAAAGCTTCCCACAAGGACAACGGCGATTGAAAGAGCCAAAACGAAATGTTTATTTTTGGTTTCACTACGAAGCATCTTACTCCCCTCCATGTCTTTTTGATTCAAATTTTGGGGTAGTGGATTTGTAGCCCAACTTTCTAAAGCCTGTCCTCGAACGAAGTGAAGGATTGGCTTTTTGCCATTAAACCAAGATAGAATCTTGGGCTACATTAGATTTCCCCATTTTTCAGTCAAAATTCATAAGCGGAACATCCAAGTAAAAAACTACCCAATTATAACACCCAACAAAGCAACTAACAACAAAAAAACGCTCATGAACAGAACGAGCTGCTCATGAGCGCTCTTTCACTTTGTTGCTTTACGACCTCTATTTTTTGTTTCTTCTTCTACGGAGGGCGTAACCAGCTAAACCAACTAAACCAAAACCAAGAAGCAACATGCTTGCTGGTTCGGGAGTAGCCTTTATGTCCAGCGCATTCAGGTTGTCACCGAATTCCAGACCCAGATAGTCGTGTGAAGCATAAAGGCCGAAACCACCCGTAAAGTTGGTGTAAAACACATCACCAGGTGACCAGTCGTCCGCTGTCCCGGGAATCCCATCGGGACCGTACAACGACGGCGAACCTGGAGCAAGGGAGAAGAGAGCCTCATCAACACCAGGATCCAAATACAATGAAGTACCTGCATCTGAAAGAACCAACGCATCCAGGTCATCTCCTGGCACCAGGCCGATGGTTACCCCGTCAGCGTATATGCCAAATGGTCCAAATGGTGATAACAATATATCATCTGGAGTAACTGCACCACCTATTGATGGTGACGCTGAATCAAGGGAGAAGAATATCCCAGGTCCACCCTCTGTTTCTAATGCATCCAGATCATCTTCAGGTGGGACTAAACCAGCATTAGCAGGCGCCTGGAGTCCAAGGGCGTTTTCATCAACGATTAAGTCGTTGCTTTTTTTAGCTGGATCAATCAAAGTGCCTTCCCAGCTACCGAAAGGAGCAGTGGGGCGTGACTTGAATACGTCCCCGGCTGCCTCATTGCCTGGATCCCCATCGGGCGGCGGCTCATCAACTGCCTCCTCGCGAACATCTGACCCTACCATTCCCACGGCGTTCGGGTCAACGGAGAAGAGAAGGACGCCGGGCAGATGACGTCCACTTATCCAGGTACCGTCTGCGCCACCGGATAGGGCGTCGAGATTATCAGATGGTACCAAACCTAAAATCGCCAAACTAAATACTAACTGATTGGTACCATCTGGAGCAATAGATGGTCCCGTAGGAGACACGAATACCTCACCGTGCGAGGTGGGTGGTACGGCCTGCGGCGCTGATCTTGCGAACACATCATTTGGCAGTGGAGCAGGAAGCCCTTCAGCATCGCGGCCAACTGAGAAATATACTGACTGGTCGAAATCCACCCACACTGGGCTGGCTTCGGCTATTCCAGCCATCGCCATAAGCAGAGTCACGAGTAACGAGATTGTGATTTGCTTTGCTTTCCATATTTCTTTTCACCTCACTTATAATCAGAGTTAGGGGTTACACAGTTGCCTGCGAACTCAATTTATACTATAGCAAGATTCATGCCAACTTTTCTCATCCCGCGTGAAGAATTTCTGAATCCCGCACAAACACTGGGTTTCGGAAATCTAAAAAAAAATTTTGCCCTTCAAAAACGCTCGCCAGTCGGTCAAAATTTCCAAAAAATACCCCCAAAAGTGTCAAGTTATCCGACACCAAATTAATTTTTTTACGAAAAAAAATAGCCTTCAACCCAGTAACCACATGGCTTTGAAAGATTGCAGAAAAGTGTCAAGTTTGCCGACACCAATTTTGGGGATTTACGAAAAAATTGGCTTTCAGCCCAGTAACCACATGGCTTTGAAAGATTTCGAAAAATGCCAAGTTTGCCGACACTTAATATATGTTAAGTAACAACGATGTTTTCCCGGCATGAATCTTGCGAAGGAAACATAGAAAACGCACACCCTCCCGTTTGGTGTAAATCAGCGAGGACTTCGTAGCCGAATTCACAAGAACCCACCCCCGGCCCCTCCAAGGAGGGGAGAAGGGCTCAAAGCCCGAACCCTATGCGAGTTCGGCTACCAATATACCCACTTTTGCGTCACCAGGACGAAAATCCCCAGCGCTAAATTCGTGATGGCATGGGCAAGGATACAATCAAACAGTTCTTTTTTGCGATAGAGCAGGAAAGTGTAAATAATGCCGGCCACGATGCCTGGCAACCACTGATGATGCTCCAGCCCAAAAAGAACTACTGTCCCACAAAAAGACAGCCAACTGAAGGTGCCAATCGGAACTTGTTTGAAGTCTGGATTAATCAAATAGCGTAACAGAAACGAACGCCAGAACAGTTCCTCCATGAGGGGCACCACAACTACTGCGCCTATCAGCCGAAAGGCAATCCAGACAAACGACCAACTGTGGGATGCGAATTTATCAAAGGGATTAAATTCTTTTGGTTGCCCAAGCGTGGGGTAACGTCCTTCAGGCAGCACCCAGAGCACAAAAACTACCAGGCCCGCTACGATGGCAAGCAGCGATACCTTCAGTTTTATCTCGGTGTATGTTCGCCGGAACATGAACAGCAACAAGCCAACAATGACGGTTTTTATGGGATAGAGCCAAACGACGCTGACAGGGGTCAAAGAAGTGAGTCCTGTGAACAGAAGAAATGTACCAAAGGGAATTATATAAGGAAAGATAGGATGACGTAATAACATATCATTTCTCCAGGTGTTTAGTTTGACAAGGTTGAATTAAGCACGAGGCTAAAGCCGTCGTGCTGAAAGAGCAAAGTCCGATGGACTAAAACCCAGCCCTACGGGGCTTTGTTCTTTTAGCACGGGGATTCATCCCAGTGCTTCCGTGCCGAGTTAGTCATAGCATAAAACCTACCACAAGCCAAATTATTTGTCAATTAGAAATTAGTAATAAATGCACCTGCCAGGGCGCAAACTGCAACTCCACATAAGTTTTATTATCCGCATGCCACTGCACAGGTTCATATTTTTCCCCGCTTTCCAGGCTCCATTCTTCGATATGCAATTTGCCGTTGACTTCAATCAAAGCATCTACCTTATTTGGGTCGGTATTTAGAAACAAGCATATATCCAACTCTCCATACTTGCGATGATGCTTGAGAATTGACCTCGCCTTCAAATTCTCAGGCTGCGCATAAATCTCAATACCATCTCCCGCTATTTTATTTAACAACAGTTCCAACTGGCGGAGTTTATCCTCTTGCGTTCCGCGCAAAATAGTTGTGCGTCTACTGTATAGTAGCCTTTCCAGTGGATATGAATAGTCTCCTGACCTGCCATCCATAAGATACGGCAGCGGCTCCATAGCTATCAGTTTACCGCGGGTAGAGGTAAAGCGTCTCAATATATCAATGGTCTTTCCCTGCAAATTGATACAAGGCGGAATTAAAACCGCCGAGTAGTTAGCATCGCCGATAATTAATTTTTTGCCTTTCCTTGCCCGGTTTAATTCCGACTTCCGACTTCCGACTTCCGACTTCCGATTGACCTGGCCGAAAGCGGCTATCAAATCTTCGTCTCCGAAATCGAAGTCGTAATGAGAATGGATGAGCGCTTCGCTGATAGATGCCAGTTCAGAGTTTATCCAATGATAATTCTGATTCCCACATTTCACCCATAGGCTGCCGATGGGATTAAGCACAAGCAAGTTACAACAGCGTTGTCCACAAGATAGTATATAGCTCAAACGCCTCAGTGCAAAGAAACCATTGCGCGCTGAAGGCGAAGCAATCTCGGAGAAACTCGGCTTCTCTTCATGACTATTTGCAAAACGGTTGCCGCCCGCGATACTACACCAATGCAGGTTGTTCACCCATTTTACCAACGAGGCTTCGGTATGAGGATTGCCAGCAGTTTTAAATAGTATATACGGCTTGTGAAACTGTTCCGCAATGCTGACGGCTTGCTTGAACAATATGAGCCGCTTGGAGGATGGTAAATTAGATTTGACATCAGGTTCATATACTGCTGGAATATCCGCTTCTGCAAACAAGAGCAGTGAGTTTCGAGTCAAAGAGCGCGCAATAAGTGGCTGGGTCAAAGCCAGTTTAAGGCCGTAGCCAGAAGCCCAAGCGCGCAAACGCGCTATACAAACTTCCGCAAACCTCAACGTCAGAGCTTCCCAGAAATCATGTCGGACGGAAGCAGAAGCGTAGCTATCATAGAATAAGAGCGGCAACATTTCCAGCAAATTGTAGTTTTTAACCTTGGAGAAATAATTTGGCAATTCAGGAGTCCAGGGGAGTTTGTTTAGATTATCGGGTTCACAACTGAGAAAATCTGGCGGTTCGATGCAAAATCCAGGAATTGTCTTGTCGAAATGATTTGTGAACCTTGCGGCATAAGGTTCACAAACTTGCTGAATCAGAGCATCAACGCCCTCAGATGACAAGATGTCCATATTTTGCCCCCCCCCTCTTTCCCCCCGTCGCGGGGGGGATGAAAGGGGAGGGGATTCGTAATGTAGACAAAAAATGTTACGCCCGACTAATTTTGCTGATATTTTCAAATTCCCCGAAAGACACTTGACAAAATACTCGGCTATGTTATAATAAGGTTTTGCGGGATTATCTTCACTTTGTAGAAAAACTCCAAGCACGTTTTGCGATTCTTCGGAATCCGTATTTCCGTTTAAATTTGCATCAATATCCGTAATCCGTTGCATGAATATAGCAGATGCGCAAGGCAATTGAGCTAAAAGGAAATTGCGTACATTTTCCGCTTTCAACTTAGTTGGAATGGAAATATTTGTAAACACCAGGGAATATTTCGGCGATACCAAACTACATAGCGCAGGCTGCTTAGCGGATTTATCGAATAAAATCCACACTTTGCGCTTCTGATTATTGGCTGATTCTAATAACTCAGAATGCTGCTTGACCGCCTGTTCAGAAAAATCCCCGTTCCAGGTCAAAGTTGATGCAACGCCAAATTCCGACGAAGGTTGTTTGAATTGTAAGTAAATTTGTTCTATCATAAGATAAACGCCGCAAACCGAAACTTACTTTTTTCTTGATTATCTAACAATTATCTTCTTCGCCTCCCTGCTGATATTTCCCTCACCGTCCGTTGCCGTAACATTGCAGAAATAAACTCCAGACGCGACCATTTCTCCCTGTTTATTCCGACCATCCCAGGTGAAATTATCATTTACCCCTAATTTACCTCCTGTTGAGCCGATTGCATATTCTTCACGATAAATGAGCAAACCGAATAGCGTATAAATTTCGACACTGACCTTTGCATCCGCGCTTAACTGATAACTCACTCGCAGGTTGCTACCTTTCTGATTGAGCTTGAAGTAATTGGGTCGCGCTAAAACATTTGACAATTGCAGCGGCGAAATTGAGGCTTTTAAGGTTTGTTGCAAAACGTTGTTCTCAAAATTCGGCTCAAAGATGGTAACATTAGGATTGACGATAGCGCGCAGGGTGTAGACGCCCCAGTCGTCTACACGGAAATAATTGTTCACCGTCTGCGATTCGTTTACGTTTAGATTAAGTTTTTGCTCCAATATCCGGACTTTGCCTTCGGGTGTGACAATTGTGAACCAAAACTCAATATCGTTGAGCGGTATTGAGCTCAAATTCCGGATTGCTGCGGAGAGATTCACCGTATCGCCTTTGGACACTTGATAGTTGGAGAGTATGAAACTATTCGGTTCTACGATTATATCAGGATTCAAATCGTCAGCCTCAAGAGATATAATTGGGTCGGCAAGTTCAGCTAAAGTGGCCACTGCTAATTGAATCGCCCGTTCGCCCAAGCGAAGGTTGATTTTGTCAAGAGTATCCTGGTCGCTGTGGGTGAATTGCGGCCAATCTGGGCTATCCATAGAAGACTCTTCGCTTACCATGACAGCACTATAGCCTTTTTCCCAGAAGGGCGCGTGGTCGCTATAGACAAACTTAGGGTCGATAACTTTGCGGAAATCTATGTCGATATTATAAATCTGAGATGCTGTCTGAAAAGCATTCACCAACCATTCCGAATGGTCATTGCCGACCACATGAATATCTAAAATATCGTCATTGTCATGCCCTAATTGGTCAAAATTCAAAACCCCCGCAATCTGTTCTCCTATTTCCTTAGCGTGTTGCGCATAATATTTGCTGCCGAATAGCCCCAGTTCTTCTCCGCCGAAAGCGATGAATTTGATAGTAAAATCAAATTCCACCTCGGATTGTGTTAATATTCGCGCTGTTTCCAACATTTCAGCCATTCCAGAAGCGTTATCATCAGCGCCAGGCGCAGGTAAAACGCGCCAGTTTTTCTCCCAATCTGTGGTTTTAGACGCAATACTATCATAATGCGCGGTCATCAGATAAGCGCGCTTTCTATTTGGTCCCTTGCCAGGCAAAGTCGCCACAACATTCCGCATGACGTAATCACCCTGTTTCCCACCTTCTAACGACCAACGATTATGTTCGAAAGAGTCGAATTCGACTTCCAGTCCATAACTTTTGAATATCTCAGCAATATATTCCGCTGCATTATCGCATGCGTCGTCAGGCGACGGTTTGCCATCAAAAACTTTTGCTTCCCTCACCCGCAAGGCATAGCGACTGTGGAATAGATGTCCGGGGTTATCCCAATCCTCATTTTCCGACACTGCCTTTATGATTTGAAGCCAACGCTGTCCATCCGCCTCTTCCAGCAAACCCTGTATAATTTGGTTCTTCTCTGATACTAAGTCGGGTCCAGTGGCGCAAAGCGATAGAGAAGGCAGCAGAGCTAATATTGTAAAATATACGACGAAAATATTCAGAAGCAGAAACGTCGTTGTTTTGCTTCGCATCAATGACTCCTTCTAGCCGCTAATTATCAGACGCCGCGAATCTAATTATTAAAAATCGGCGTTGTCTGTAAATCAGCGGCTATTCCTTTTCCAACGCCCGCAACACCGCCTGGACATATTCTTGCGGCAAGTTTTGCAGTCGATAAAATCGCCGAAAAATCATCAAACCAATCGACATCGCCAGACGTAACATTAACTATTAAAAAATAAGGACAGCATTCATTGCTGTCCTTCGCCTGTTTTTTTTATATTCTCCGATGAACCTTATCATTCACCAAATTACTCAACCTTCATTTAATGCTGAATCACCTTTTTATATCTCCCCATGTACAGGCAGTTTTGTTTAAAGGCTCTAAAGATGCCCACCTGCCGGTCATCAAGCTTTTTACGTCATCTCCTGAAAGCGCGGCATTACAAAGCACCACCTCATCAATAATTCCTTGAAAACAGTCTCCACCAGGCGCATGCCCCCCGATTCTTGAGATACCCTGGTTAATTTTTTTACCAGCCCAGTTTTTACTTGAATAGACCTCAGCGCCGTCAACATAAGTTCTAACCGAAGTTCCATCGTATGATATTGCCGTATGGTACCAAACATCTTTTTTAGGTTCGAAAAAAGGCGTCCAGCTAGTTGTGCTTCCATCGGCAAAGGCTAAGTAAAATTCAAGTTGGTTCGGCTGATGAGTATTTCCAATGCCATACTCTAAAGACCAGGGGCCAGTTCCTCTTGAATGGAATCGAGGAACACCTCCGTTTCCGGCGCCTATCTTCTTGAACCAGCAGGCAAAAGTCAGAATAGGGGGAGTTGAAATATCAGATGCCTCAACATAATCGTCGCTACCATCAAACTCTAGGGCTTTACCTAACTTTCCTTCTACCCACTTAGGGCCGCCGACCAACTCACCATCCAGTTTGTTTTCAGAACTGTCTGTGGCTGTTTTTCCTGCCCCATCATCAAAATTCCAAAAAGCAACAAGAGATGCTTCAATTTGCGCAGGACTCATTCTCACTAACATGAAAGCTAAAGCCAAACTTAGGCTTAGGCTTAGGCATACCATAAGATTCCTCATAAGATTTTCTCCTTTTTTAAATTTTGGTTCTGTGATATTTAGTGTGGTAAACCCGAATTCTGGCGAATTCGGCTACATGAGTGAAACATGAAACCACTCAGAAATTATAATAATAATCACTGCCTTTGTCAACTATTTTTTCCATAAAGTGGAATAAGGTAGTAACCTAACGCTAACTACCATTCCACTTTAGAAAGTGGACATTATTGTTATCATTTCGCTCTCAGGATAACACCCAACGCCTCATTAGGCGTCTGAATTAGTTTCTCACATGCTTCTGGCGCTTTATCTAACGGAAATTCATCCGTGATAATTGATTTCACATTCAGGCGTCCTAAAGCCATGAAACGAAGACATTCTTCAAGATTGCGTTTCGTATCCCATTCTACGAATACAGGTGGATAGTCACGTCCATGTTCGTACTCGACATCATGATAACCGGGCCCCGTTCTCGCGGCGCTTCTCACATCAATATTTCCCAAGGCTGCGGCGAAAGTGTGCGAAATATTAGCGCCGCCGACGATGACGATGCGTCCCCATTGATGCGTATCAGGCGCGGTCTTTATCATTTGCACTATCTGCCGAAAGGCCTCATTGCCATCACCGCCAAAACAGATAATGCCACAGTCCATGCCATAGCCGCGAGTAAATTCTTTCGCAATTTTTACGGGGTCATCTTCATCAGCATTCACGGCAATATCAGTGCCTGCCTCCTGCGCAATTTTCACGCGCAACGGCAATTTATCTACGCCCATGACATACGCGCCGGCAAGTCTGGCGATTTGGCAACAGAGTTGTCCCACCAACCCTAATCCCATGACAACGACATTTTCGCAAATCCTTATTTCCGCGCGCTGGATGGTATGAAGCGCGGTGGCGGCTAAATGGTTAGACGCCGCTTCTTGATAGGTCACGCCAGCGGGAATTGGCACACTGAGATTTTTCGGAACACACGCATGCGTCGCATGCAAGGCGTATCCTCCGCCCATACATGCTACACGCATCCCAAGCGCGAATTCATCGCAATCTTCCCCTTTAGCGATTACATCGCCGGCATTTTGATATCCAAAGGGATGTTTCGACCCGGAAGCGCCGGGATTGGCTCTTCGCGACTTAACACCGCCAAGCTCGGTCCCTGGACTAATCATTGAAGAATGAACTTCTATCAATATTTCGCCCTTCTGTGGTTCAGGGATAGGCTCCTGCTCTACAGAAATAATACCTCTACCATCAATAGTTGCAAATTTTCTCATAATTCATTTCTCCTTTTGGCATGTTTCAGAAAATAGTCTCCCTTACCAAAGGGGGTAGGGGATTGTTACATTTCGGCGGATGGTAATTGGGCAAGGTGGCAAGACGGCTAAAGGGCTAATTTGCCCTCTTGCCATCTTGCCATCTTACCGACTTGCCACTTTGTCAACTAATTTTTGCGCAAATTTGAAACATGCCGTTAAATTAAAATGAAATTCGGTTGTAGCCTAACTTTCTAATACCAATTCTTTATAAAGCTACAGCATAAAAATACCCCAAAAAGAACGCGGTGGAGGGAAGGAAAGGAAGGAGTGGAAAACATTTTCATTTCCTTCCCTTCCTTCCTTTTCACCCTTTCCTTCTATACCGATAATGCACTAACCCTGCGGGAAGGTCGAAAATATTGTTAGCCCTGGCTATCCACCTAACGCAACGCGCAAATCATCCAGTAGATTGTCTGCAGGCTCCACAGGTAGTTCCACGGGCGCGCGTTTAACGACGCTGGTATAAAGTCCCAGGATAACATTAAATTCTAACAGGGAAATTTCCAGACGATTGGGATGTAGTTTATTCTCATCATCAAGCCAATCGAAAACAGCTTCGGTCAAACCTTGCTGTCCCAAAACATCTTCCGCGCCATAACTTTTACTTCCACGTTCATACCCACCACCAATAGTGCTACGCTCCCAGGCTTCCATCTGCCAGTGGACAAATCCCCGCGTACCATAAGCTGCAATCCGTTTGTGGTAATGTTGAGGATAATCCCCAACGCTTGTACCATTGACACCACAGGCAAGCAAAGCATGAATGCCATTTTCAAAGATTATCTCGGCTTCAGCCATGTCGGGTGCCGGATGCGTCGAGTTCATCGCGCTCGCGCCTGATGCCTGGCCAAAAACCGAAACCGGTCGGGCATAATTGTTGAAGGCAAACATCAAATCCTCGACATGCGTGCCTTGTCCAGACAGATTTAACCGCGCGCTGACATCAAGAAATCGGACATCGCCAATGCGCCCTTCGTACACATCGTTCAGCAATTCGATAAGTTTGGGATGATGGCGGAGTTGGTGGTTGACGACAAACTTCGTCTTGCTACGTTGACCCAACTCGACAATATCGCGATAATCGCTACCGCCAAGAGCAACGGGCTTTTCGACTATAGCTGCGGGTACGTTATGTTCAGCCGCGATAGTCATCAACGGCACGCGCAGAGTTGGTTGCGTGACAATGTGTAACACATCCGGTTTCTCCTTGTCGAGCATCTCATGGATATCTGTATAGCGGCGGTCAATGCCAAACTCGTTTCCAAAAGCGGTCAACCGCTTCTCATCCAAATCGCAGAGGGCTACCATCTTACCACGGGTGATGCGAGAGTAGGCATGCGCGTGCCCGCGTGCTCTTCCTCCACAACCTAAAAAGGCACATTTATACATAAAATTTCTCCTTGTTTTCGATAGTAAAATCTTACTCAACATAATTATAGCGCTACCGCCATAATCGTTCAAGAGAAAAATCAGAAACGCAGTACACTGTTAAGTAACTATCAATAATTTTGTAGAAAACCAGACCTATTTGTGGCATTTTTTCTCAAATGCGCGATAATCTTCTGCTTCTGCTCTTCATCGAAATCATCACCATACAATTTCAAAAACACCGCAACCTTGAGGTCAATGTCGGAAATACCAGGTTGTCGGTGGCGAATTCCCGCTGCAATTAACGCTTTACTGGTAGAGAACATCGAACATCCCATCTTTAACTTTTCCGCGCCGGATTTGGATCTCATCATATCGCTGTATATCTTTTCAAGGTGTGGGTTTGTGTCATTCATAATAATTCCTCCAACAAGTGCGTAATCTGCAATTGATTTGCCCATTTATTCAGATAGTTTTCATTTAGCTGATTGCGATTTTCACGAATGAGAATTTTGACATCATTCAAGTGTAATTCCGATTGGGAATCCTTCACCCAATATAGTTTAGAAAGAATTAGATCTTCCAATGCTACGACAAACACTTCAAAATCATCAATTTGCATTAGGCATCTGCGGTTAAACTCCAAACGACGGTATGGTGTATCTTGGCGGATAATAAAATCAACCTTTACCATTGCTTCGTTGTGAATGATGTTGAATATACTATGATAACTGATTGCTTCATGAATCATGGTTGCATCGATATAGAAATCACTTTCGAATAATTGATAAACTTTAGGAACATCTTCGCGTACAAGTTCAACGATAATATCTATATCTCTGGTCATGCGCGGGTATCCATAGAAATTTGCAGCCATCGACCCGCTTACCATGTAAGGAATATCAGCTTGATGCAACCGCGTAGTGACTATCTTCAAAACGTTCAATTCATCATTCATCATTATTAATCCCCCTGCCCCCTTTTCCAACGGGAAAATATGTAATCAAAATTCCCTTGACTTAATGATGATTATACATTATCATATCAAGAATATCAAGCGAAAATTCTGTCTGTGAAATGTTAGTTTAAATTTCCGTTAAGTATGAGTGTTACAGTAGAAATACCAGAACAAGCCGAAGAAATTTCTGCTAAAGCAAACCATAAGCCGAAAGCATTGGTAAACGAAGTGAACATAACGCCATTTAGAATGAAGGAGTATTAGATGGAAAAAAAACATACTTTACGTGGCATTGTGCGTGATGTACACCTCATTACGGACACTTTAGACCCTGAAAGCCGAAGTTTTCGATTGAGGGAAGAGTATTGGAAAAATACTCCCGGACAGTTTGTCACGAGTGTTTCGCTGAAGCCGTCGAGCCAACCTGGGCTCGTTGGGTTGGGAGAAAATTTTGCCGCGCGGTTGGATGCCAGTCCGCCGGCGGTGCAACCGTATGACATGCTGGCTGGTGTTTCAGTAGCGCAGGTCACCGGAGATAGAGGTAGTTTTCCTTTAGGCGACTATGACTCGCATTATCCGCCCGGGCACGTTAAAATTTTGCGCCATGGCTTCGCCGGCATACGTGACCGAGCCAGGGAAAAGTTGGCGGAAGAAACTGACCCTCAGAAACGAGATTTCCTGGAAGCGGTGGCGATTTCTTACGACGCCGCTTGCCGATATGCCCAAAGAAGCGCAGACCATGCCCGTGAGCTGGCGAAGGATGAAGAGGATGAACGACGCCGGGAGGAACTGCAACGCATTGCAAGTGTGTGTGATGAGATTGCTGTCGGCCCGCCGACGTCATTCCAGGCGGCGCTTCAGACGTTCTGGTTCACCCATATATTCGGCGCGCGCGGCAGTATCGGGCGATTTGACCAATGGATGTATCCGTTTTATCGCAAGGACATCGACACAGGCGTGCTGACGCAGGAGGAAGCCCAGGAACTGCAGGAAAACCTTTGGGTCAAGCTCAACTATTTTGCTGGCAATAACGATTCACTCAGAAATGTCGCACTTGGCGGACAGACACCCGCCGGCGAGGATGCCTGCAACAACTTGACTTTTATGTGTTTAGAGTCGACTGCCAGGCTAAAATTGCCAGAACCTAAGCTGAATCTGCGCCTGTTCCAAGGTTCGCCGCCGGCATTGCTTCGAGCAGGCTGCCGGACGATTTGTCTTGGTTTGAGTCAACCGTCGATATTCAATGACGAGGTCGCCGTCCCTGCTCTGGTAAATATCGGCATTCCGCTTGAAATAGCGCGGGATTACTGCAACGATGGCTGTTCGGAATTGGTGACGGGCGGCGTGGGAACTTCGGCTTTCGGGGTGTTTGGCACAATCCCCGTGCTCAATGAGACGGTGCGTGCAGCCGTAGCGAAAAATTATGAAACATTTGATGCAGTGATGGACGACTTCAAGCAGCGACTTACCAAATTCATGCCAAACGGCCCAACCAGAGTGCGTCAGGTTACCTATCCCTTCTTCGCAGCGAGCATTGAAGATTGCCTGGAAAAAGCCTCTCCAGATGGCGTTCGCTATACGATTTTCAGCCACATTCCATCGCAACTGGCGCATGTCGCCGACGGGCTTACCGCTATACGCAAGTACATTTATGAGGAGAAAAGTCTTACCTGGGATGAGCTAATTGCGGCACTGGATGATAACTATGAAAACAATCAGCCGCTTCGTCAACGGCTTTTGAATCGCCCACCTAAGTATGGCAACGATAACGATGAGGTTGACCTAATCATCAAGGAGATTGCCGAGTATTTCTGCGATGAGACTCACCGTCGAGCTCAAAATCCTTATGGTCCGGGCGCGAAGCAAACGGCGGGTTTCATGAACTTCGGCATCCACGGACAGCGCGATGTACCTGCCTGCGCAGACGGACGCAAGCAAGGCGAGAACATCCCAAACAGCTTTTCCCCTGCGCTTGGACGCGACCGCAGTGGCCCAACGACGGTTTTAAAATCGGTCGCCAAGGTCGATATGACAAAGGCTGGACATGGGTCGGTTTTAGATATGAACTTTAGCCTTTCAGCTTTGAGGGGACCAGAGGCTTTTGAGAAATTCGTGGCTTTCGTGAAAACTTTCCTGGAATTACCCTGCACGGCGACGTTGCAAGCGAATACACTTGACCGCAATATGCTACTGAAGGCGAGGGAAAATCCCGATGACCCGCAGTATCGTACTCTGTTAGTGCGTGTCTGGGGTTTCTCTACAGTTTTTGTAACACTTGACCCAGCTTTGCAAAATCATGTGTTAGAGCGGATGGAACACGTTCTCTAATTTACTTTATTCCTCGGTGTTTCTTTTGGTTACATTCCGCATTTTGAGATAAAATACCCCGCAAGGGTTCTTGAGGAGGTGATAAAATGACGAGGAAACCTGGAACGCCGCTTTTGCTGGCGACTCTTATCATTGCTACAGCCTTCTTAAGTGGATGTGAAGACAAAGTATTTCTTACTGTATTTGCTGACCCACCCACAATTGCTCTTGACGGGACATCAACTATCACGGCTGTAGTTAAAGCTGGTAAGAATACTGAAACGGCAAAGCCAGTAGAAGCTGCAACGGTTAATATTTGGATTCCCACGACTGAGGAAGCATTGGCTAAACTCTCTGCTACTACGGTAACCACAGACAAACAGGGAACTGCTGCAGTTAAGCTAACAGCCTTGGGCGTTAAAAAGACTGTTCATATTACAACAAGGGTAAAAGATAAAGTGAGTAACTGTAAGGTCGTAATAAGATAAGTCTGATTTTTGGCATGTTTCAAATTTTCGCAAAAATTAGTTGACTATTTGGTGATTGGTGATTGGTGATTAGTAACCAATCACCAATCACCAGTAACCAATCACCAGTAAGCCGAAAGGTAAACTATTTGCTGAAACATGCCATGTTTTCAGCAGATCCTAATTATTCACGCGCTCAAGTAAGATAAAACTTAGCTTTGGTAGAGTTATCATAAAATTACCATCTGCGCGGGATAGCATCCTGGACTCCAACCTGTCAGCGGCAACTGATACCAGAACCTTATCACCTAAACGTTCATCTACAATACATACTTCCTGGGTTTCAGTTGTCCAGTTGGCCAGAACTATCCCCACTCGTCCATCTGGCGCTTGCCAGGCGGCGTGAAATACAGCCGGGATTTGGTGTTCTCCCCCCCTCTCATCCCCCCGCATGCGGGGGGAAAGAGGGGGGGACCAACGGATAATATTTACGTTCTGGACGTCAGCCGGGCGTAACATCCGGCCGTATACCAGAAAATCTTTGCCTTTGCCGCGTCGCAAAGCTGTTGCAGCTTTAAGTATTTGCAAAGCATCTTCGTTATCCCCGACTTGCGGTTCCCATGGCGCCCAATTGCCGGTGTCTTTGTTTAGTAGAAGGCCATCGCCTTTCATAACTGCCCCTGGAATTTCGCCTATAACCAAATTATAAGCATTTCGGATGGGTAAGTGATAAGGCTCCGGCCCATAACCAAACCCGCCCTGAATCAGGATAAATTCATGATATAGATAGTGGTACAGTGGTATGACCGCCGGCCGCATTCCAGGGTAATGTCCTGGGGGGATAACACGCACGTCGCAAATGTGAAACCGCGGTATGAAGTATTCATTGATGGGACATTCCACAGAAAAAGCTATTTGCCGTACACCTTGACTACATTGATATTCTGCCTCCGCTATTTCATCGAAAGCATCCAAGAGGTCATTCATCTCTTCAGTCATCCATCTTCCTGGAGTTGGCGGATGTCCGTGATTGGTAGCATAACAGGGAAAGGTACAGCATCCAACGTTCTGGTCGAGGAACTGAACCCAGTCGAGTCCTATGTCTACAATTTTACGCACAAAATCTTCTGCGATATCGCGCGTCTTATGGACACTTAGACAACACGGATAACTGGGGCGCCAGCTCCTATCCCATGCTTCTTTCCACAACTCGCCGGTATGAGTATGGCAGACACTACTCTCGCCATTTTTCTCCTTAAAATAATCTTCACCGTTGTATCCACTCCAGCGATGTCCGATGACCCAACGGGTGCCGTTACAGAAAGTGCCGATATGCCACCCTCGTTCTCGGGCAATTTCAGTAAACTCATGTAGTGACTCTTCACCCCCGGCAGGTGGAAAACAATCAGGATAAATCCAGGGCCCTGGCCGTTCCCAGGACATAATCACTGGCACTAACCGAGCGTCTATTCTGTCTGCAATCTTTTCCAGAAGTGGGATAGATTTGGGGTAGGGAAGAAACTCTTCATTCGGTTCGGCGGGGCCATCGTCCAACTCCCCCTGGATGCGAAGAATAATATGCGGCGGGGAATCCAGCAGCCACTTAGGAACATCTTGCCGAACGTGCAGAGACTTTTTCGCCCAATCTTGCTGCTGACTCCAATCTTTATACAAAGCGGCGGCATCATACCAGTCACCGGTAAAACTCCCCAGCACCACTTTGTATTCCAGTTCATGTTGACCATCCTCTGGCCAATCACCTACGTGAGCTATTCCCAAACGTAATCCATTTTGGTGATGCACAGGCTTTATTAGTTTTACTCTTCCCGTCCCATCCTGACAACTTAGGTAGACACCAATCTGGTCATCGAAGTAAGCTAAAAACTGGGCAAAGGTAAGCCCCGGATAATGGCCGCTGTCGCCATTTTCCGGACGGAACTGCCAGGCATTAGGAGAATCTTGTTCCAGTTCCTGTGGTTGTGGACACTTCAGAAGTTGCCCCATATTAAACGGCCGTAGCAATGTTTCGGTACCTGGCGTCCCCCCTAATTTATAAGGAACAACGATGAAAGGAAACTGGACATCGGTAATCAACAATCCAGATTTATTGGTAAGGGAGAGGGACCAATAGCTAAAACGGTCATTGCTTGACGTAGAAACCTTTACGGTTACATCAATGTTCAGACCATTAAGATTTCGGAATGTGGCTATCAATTCTCCGCTTTGAATCCCCTCCGCCGAGTGATGTTCACAATCCACATCAATTTCTCTTGCTTGCTGAGAAGTAATCTGGCAAAAATTCCGGTCTGCATTCCCCTCCTCCGGAGGGGGTAAGTGGTGGGTTAGATATTGGATAACGAATGCTGGAGCAGCGCTTGTCATCTCTAAAAGTTCCTGATGAGGTATAAGTTTTGCGCGAAAAGATACTAACTTACCCGTTGTTCCATCAAACTCCAATCTGTCATTTGCTGTCTCCAACAAGAATCTTTTGGCGCCATGTTGAGTAGACATATATTCCCTCCTTAATAAGATTCGACGAACGTCCCGACTTGTCGGGAGAAATCCCCCCTGCCCCCATACGCATCAAGTTAAGGAATGAAAACGGAAAGCTCTTGATGATATAATGGAAAAACGATAACTAATAAACCAGGAGCTTTCCTATGAATATTATACCACAAGTAGCAGAAGCTATGCAAACGGTTTTGACTACCACAGCCGATTACGCTGGTCGTTTGACTGGCTTCGTCAAGCGCGAACGCAAATTAACCGGCAGTGGCTTGGTCAAAACTCTTGTCTTTGGTTGGTTAGCCAAACCTTCAGCTAGTCTTGAAGAATTAACGCAGACGGCCGCTTCTCTGGGGATTTCAATCAGCCCACAGGGATTAGATTACCGTTTTACAAAAGAAGCCTCAGAATGTCTCAAGCAGACCTTGGAAGTCGCAGTAGGTAATTTAATTGGTGCTAATCCTGTGGCAATACCAATCCTTCAGAGATTCAACTCAGTTTACCTTCAGGATAGTAGTATAGTCGTTCTACCAGATGAACTGGCGGATATTTACCAAGGTTGTGGCGGCAGTCGTGAAAAAAACACACAATCGTCCGTAAAGTTGCAGGTTCGTTGGAATATGAACACCGGAGGTCTTGATGGTCCTTACCTTCAAGCCGGAAAAGTGAATGACCGAGGCTCAATTATTCAGGAAAAGCCGCTACCTTTCGGAGCCCTTAGGATAGCAGATTTAGGATACTTCTCCTTGAAACATCTTGCTTCGTTAAATACACAAGGAGTCTATTGGCTGTCGTTAATCTTTTCACAATGTATTGTCATAGACCAAAATGAGAAAACCTGGGATTTAGTCGAGTTGCTTTCGGCATATTGTCAAGATAAGTTAGACCTTGAAATCTTCCTTGGCTTAAAAGAGCATATGCCTTGTCGTTTGATAGCTATTCGCGTGCCAGAAGAAGTAGCGAAAGAGCGCAAGCGCAGAATCAGAGCAGATGCGACCCGTCGTGGGAAAACACCCCCAAAAAGGCGGCTGGAGTTAGCAAACTGGACAATTGTTGTAACTTCCGTTCCTTCACAGCTTTTGAGTTGGAATGAAGCCTTTGTGCTTCTTACAATTCGCTGGCAAATTGAATTGTTGTTCAAGCTGTGGAAAAGTCATGGCTATCTTGACGATTGGCGATCAGAAAAACCGTTTCGGATTTTGTGTGAAGTTTAGGCCAAACTCTTGGTTATGCTTAGACAACATTGGATATTACTTTCAGGTTGTTGGCGCTTTCCCAATCGTAGTCTTGTGAAAGCTTCAAAGACCGTGCGCCAACATGCGCTCCATTTAGCCGTTGCTTTCGCTTCTGGAGATTATAAGCGTTTGCAAGAAGCTTTGGAAACCATTTTCCGCTGTTTAGCTGTTGGGTGTCGGCTTAACAAACGTAGGGCTAAGCCGAATACGTATCAACTCCTTTTGCAGGTGACCAGCGATGCTTAACTTGATGCGAATGGGGGGAAATTTTCTGCTTTTTATCTGCTGGTGAATTTTCTTTCATATTATTAATTATATCAAATGTTGTGATAAAGTCAAGCGAAAATTTATCAAGAAAGGAGTTGAAGAGTTGGGTGAATAATGGTAAAATTGGTATATTGAAAATAGTAGTTGTGCAACTTAGAATTTCTCTACTCAGGAGGTGGCTATATATGCCGAATAAAGCATCATTGAAACAACGCATACACCGGGGAGAAGTCATTAAAGTAGCAAGTGCAGCAATAAATTCAGCCAAAAATCAACTCGAAGACCTTCTCAGTCAGGATGATTATGATTTAGTTGGTGTTGACAGCCAACACTCAGCCGTCAATGAAGAGAAGCTCGTGGCGTTTTGCGCCATGGCGGAGGAAATTGGTATACCCGTCCAGCTTCGCATCAAACACACACGGCATGCTTATCTTATTGGCAATTACCTTGACCTTGGTCCATTGGCAATTGTGGTGCCACAGGTTGAAGATGAAGCAACTGTTTTGGAAGCAAGAGACGCTTTCTACTACCCGCCGATAGGCAAAAGGAGTTGGGGTGGCGCGGCCCGCTACGGCATCAAAGAACGAAGTGACCGTCTGGAGTATGCCCAATGGTGGAACAACAATGGCATCCTCATCCTGCAACTGGAATCGGTAAATGCGATAACCAACGCCAAAAAACTTGCCCAACCCGGGGTTGACATGCTCGTGTTCGGGGCAATGGACCTCAGCTTTAGTTTGGAGTCGTATCCAGATTATCCACTAAAAACAGTTGAGGATTGCATCCGTCATGTTCAAAAACAGATGGAGGGGACCCAAGTGAAGGTGGGCACTGGCACATCACCATCGGGGCGATTATGAACTAAGTACCCATGCGCATCAACTTAAGACCCATTTTGTAAGCATTACACAATTCCTCCCCTTTGTAAGCATTACACAATTCCTCCCCCTTGACGGGGGAGGTTAGGTGGGGGTGAAATGATGAAATGATGACCCGTCCCTCACCCTCCCCTAACCCCTCCCATCAAGGGAGGGGAACTGAGGGAGATTTCTCTTCACGTTTACTAATATGGAGGTCATGAAATGAGAATTGAGAAAATAAAACCATTTTTGGTAGATAGATTCCTTCTCGTCCGGGTCTACACCGATGAAGGGATTGTAGGGAACGGAGAAGCCGGATTGTGGGCGCATCACAAGCTGGTCTACGAAGCCATACTCGAACTAAGCGATTATTACATCGGTAAAGACCCAACTCGTATTGAACATCACTATCAAGTAGTTTCCAGAGACACCCACTTCATGGGTTCAGTTCTCAACGCCGCGATGAGCGCTTTAGATGTTGCGATGTGGGACATCCTGAGTAAATCAGTCAATCTGCCGGTGTACCAGTTGCTTGGCGGGAAGTTAAGAGAAAAGGTCAAGGTCTTTAACACGGTTGCCGGAGAAACACTAACACAGCGAGCTGAGAGCGCACTTAGAAGTGTTGAGGCGGGGTTCACCTCCCTGCGAACAACGCCATTTTTCTCGGGTTTTGAAAAAGATACCTCGACTAAGATTATCACTCAAGCGGTAGAGATTGTTAAGGCCATTCGCGAGGCTATCGGCTACGAGGTGGATATAGGGCTTGAGATTCATCGAAACCTGACGCCGGATGAGGCCATCATTTTAGCCGGGGAACTTGCGCCTTTCAAAATTCTCTACTATGAAGACCCAATCGCACCGGAAAGCATCGAAGCTCTGGATTACGTCGCACGCCATGTGGACATCCCGATAGCTACCGGTGAGCGTTTCTACAGCATGTATCAGTTTAAGGACCTCATCGACAGAAAAGTGGTAAGCCTTATCCGACCTGATGTTTCACTGGCAGGTGGCATCACTCAGTGCAAAAAGATCGCCGTTCTGGCCGAAGCATCTTTTGTGGGTATCTTTCCCCATCTTATGGGAAGCCCAGTGAACATCGCTACATTTATTCAATTAGATGCAGCAATTCCTAATTACGTCCTTATGGAGAGCAACACCGGCGCTGACGCCTTTGCGGAAATTGTTGATAATCCCATACAACGAGAAGGGGGATACGTGATTGTACCAGACCGTCCGGGCATTGGCTTAGAGATTAACGAGGCCAAATTGGAGAAGTTTCCCTACAAATCGGGGCGGATTACTGGCAGCTTTCGTGCCGACGGCGCGGTGGCTCACTAATGTTCTGTTACTTTTGTAGTGACGACTTCAGTCGTTCCCCTTAATAAAGGGAGGTAGGAGGGTTGTCTTCAGCGATTGAAAGCGCTACTACCGACCCGCCAATCCAAATGTAACAGAGTCCCATTTTCCGTTGAGCAAATGGAGGAATAGTTCGTATGTCTCAGAAGGACAAATTGAATAGCAGAACGGTGCATGCGCTCGTGTTCCTCGGAACCAGTGGCGCATTTCAAATTCCGGTATTCTTCTGCTTATGCAAAGTATGCGAAGCGGCAAGGCGCAATCTCAAACACCGTCGTACGCGAGCATCAATTGCCTTGTTGGGTGAAGAGATTGTTATAGTAGATGCAGGCCCCGATTTAGAGTTCCAGTTAGAACGAGAGGCTATAAGGCACGTTGACCGAATCTTCATCACCCATTGGCATTACGACCACGTATGGGGACTGGGTTCCCTTGGTGAACCCGCTTCTTGTGCGAAATGGCCGCAAATTGAGGTTTACTTACCTGAACAGGTTGCGTACCATTTTGACCAGGAACTCGCATACATGAAAAAAGAGGTAAACCTGCATCCGATTCATCCTGGAGATAAATTCGAGTTGCCGGATGCCACCTGGGAAGTGGTGAAGACTACCCATACTGAACACAGCGTGGGTTTCATTGTGGAGGGTAAAAAAAGATTTGCTTATCTCGTTGATAGTGTAATGCCTCCGCCAGAAACTTTGGAACGCCTTAAAGAGCTTGATTTTCTCATCCTGGAAGCGACGGTGGATGAACTATCGCTAAGGAAAGGCGAGAAATGGTTTAATTTCTCACTTCAGCAGGCGGTTGATTGCTGGAAACATATAGGAGCAGAACGGTGTATTCTGACCCACCTTTCCTGCCATAGTTGGAAAGATGGGCGATTAGTTGCGGGATTGGAATATTCAAAGAGACTTGAGTATGAAGCGAAAATACCCAATCTGAAGTTCGCTTATGAGGGGATGCGTCTGGCGTTGTAGCGTTTTAGGCTAAGAAAATGACAATATTTTGAGCTTGTTTCAAATTTGCGCAAAAATTAGTTGACCAAGTGGCAAGACGGCAAGAGGGAAAGACGGCAAGACGGCAAGGAGGCAAGAGGGCTAATAGTTCTTTGCTCCCTTGCCGTTTAGCCGTTTAGCCATCTTGCCTAATTACCATCCCCCGAAATGTCGACTATTTTCTGAAACATGCCCATTTGAATAATGGAGGGAAAAACTATGGAAGCGAGAAATCTTGGCGATACAGGTATCGTAGCTTCACGGTTGGGGTTTGGAAGCATGCGCCTGCCGATGGTAAATATCGGCGGCCACAACTATGTTAATCTAGACCTCGCCGTAGAAGTAATTCAACGCGGTTTTGAAAACGGCATTAACTACATCGACAGTGGTTTTATGTATTGTGAGTCCGAAAGCGAGATTGCAGTTGGACGTGCGCTCAGAGGCTGGCGTAACAAAATCACCGTAACGACCAAAGCGACCAAGTTCCGCATGGAAAATCCAGGCGACCTCAAACGCATGCTTGAGCACCAACTTGGAAAACTCGACATTGATTACGTTGATTTCTACTGCTTTCACGGCATCGGTTGGGATAATTTCCATGAAATCGACCAGAAGACCGGCTGGATTAAAGACATGACAAAGGCTCAAGATGAAGGACTTTTGAAGCACATTGGCTTCTCGTTTCATGATGACCCAGAAAACATGCTCAAACTGATAGACCTCGGTCTCTTCAAGATGGTCACCTGTCAGTATAACTACCTGGACCAGAAGAACGCGGAGGGCATAGCCTATGCTAAAGAGAAAGGACTAGGAGTAGTGGTTATGGGCCCAGTAGGAGGCGGGCGACTGGCAGGACTGCCGGGTTTTCTTTCTGAGGCAGAAGGGCTTGATACTTCGAGCGCGGCTGGACTGGCATTACGATTTGTACTGTCAAATCCTAATGTTGATGTTGCCCTGTCCGGTATGGGCAGTGCACGGATGGTTGAGGAGAACATCGCTGCAGTGGAACGTGGTCGCTTGTCAGAAGCCGAATTGTCTATCCTGAAGCAATTGCTTGAAAAAACGAAAATTTTAGCAGACCTGTACTGTACTGGTTGTGGCTACTGTATGCCTTGTAAACAGGGGGTCGATATCCCAGGTCGGTTCGAGGCAATGAACTACTTCAAGGTCTATGGTCTTTTAGAATACGCCCGAACGCAATACAGCAACATCCGAAACAAGGAGCAGAAAACTGAGGCTGGAGGCGTTTGTATTGAATGTGGTACCTGCATGGAGAAATGCCCTCAAGACATCGATATCATCGAGCAATTGAAAGAAACAGAAGCCGTTTTTGCTGACTAACACGAGTTTTTCACTTAGGGTAATAGTACCAGCATCTTGCAGCCAAAATAGGGAAGGAAGGGAAGGAAAGCTGTCCCCATGTTTCATCCTTTCCTTCCTTGCCCCCCTTTCCGAGATGTCAACCAATTTTTGAGAAAATATGCAACATGCCCTTTCTTGTTTCAATTCGTCTCATGTTAAGTTGTCATAAAGAATTGCGGGTCATGATGTTGAGGTCAGCAATCTGTTCCTTCAGTTCCGCTATAGCCGTTCGAAGCTGGGAGATGTCTCGCTGAATTTGTTCCAGCTCTCGCCTTGTCGCTCCGTTAACTAATCCTTTCTTTTTCGCGCTGTAGGAGGTACATAACCAAATTGACCCCAGGATAATAATTATTATTGTGCCAGAAAGTATGCCGAAAAAGAAAATAAAACCCATTTGCTGCCTCCTATTTCCCAATTAAAAAAACGCCAACAACAACGAAGATGATACCCAGAAATTTTTCCCAGGACAAGGATTCATTGAGCAAGAGCAACGAAAGAATAAACGTTACTACGGGATAGATAGCAGTAATTGACGCGACTCTGGAAGCTTCTCCGCACTTGATGGCTTCAAAATACGCCCATAGACCTAATAACCCGCCTACCATCCCGCCGCTTATGAGCAATGTCGTGTTTTTCCAGGTTAGACTGGAAAATGCCTCCATATCACCGATTCCTACCAGAATTCCAAAGGCTACGATTGTAAGAGCCAAACTTCTGATAACAACGGCTAAAATCGGACTTGAAATAGTTCCCAATGCTATTTTATCAAATAGGGGCGGAACACCCCACAAAATTGCCGTGAGTAGAGCCAGGAGAAACGCTCGCGTGTTCAATATCTCTTCCTTTCGATAAACATTGCAGTTACAAGGTTTTTGCCGTTTTGATATAGACTTCCGAAGTCTCTGAGACTTCGGAAGTCTGGAATCACCTTTCCAGCTTGCTCAGACGTTCCCTCGCTTTCTCCGCCCACTGTTCAGGTGGGTTAAGTTGCAGGAACTTTTTCCATTGAGCGATGGCAAGATTTTTTTTGCCCGCGCTTTCGTACATCAAGGCTAAATAGTAATTCGCCGTTGGGTCTTCGGGTTTTACATGAACAGCGATTTCAAACTGTTCTGCCGCAGCATTGTATTTCTCTTGATTATACAGCAAATTGCCGTAGTGGATTAAAGTGGGAACATGATTTGGGTCCTGGGAAAGCGCCTTTTTAAATTCCTTCTCAGCCTTTGGAAAGTCCAATTTATGAGTCAAGTACAACGCCGCGAGGTGTTGATGTGCTTCGGTAGCGTTGTCGTCCAATTGAATTTCCTTTTCATAGTAGGAGATAGCTTCGTCAAGTTTCTTCTGCCATTCAGCGATTAGCCCAAGTTGTAGATTGACACCCTTGAACTTAGGATTCAGTGCCAAAATTTTCTCAAACGTAGATTTTGCTTCCGACCTTTTATCCAAATCCAAATACGTCAATCCCAAATTGTATAGGGCATCGACGTTATCCGGCTCCAATGCTACCACCTGTTTGAAGTCCTCTGCGATTTGAGCGAAACGATACAACACTCCGCCTATTTGTTTGTATTTTCGCGCAATCAAACCGCGATAGTAGTAAGCGGGAGCGTAATTCAGATTGAGTTGCATAGCGCGGTTGTATTCTTCCACTGCCATCGTCGCATATTTATCGCGCTCTTTTGCATCGCCTTTTTCGTGCTGTAGCGCCGCATAGCGGTCGAGCAAACGGGCATACTGAAAATGCCATTCGAGGTTATCTTTTGCAAGTTGGTTCGCAAGTCCATAATGTTTGATAGCTTTTTCAAATTCGTCGCGCTCTTCGAAAATCAACGCTAAGTCATATTGCGCTTGCGGATGATTGGGGTCAAGTTCCAGGCCTTTCTCGTAAACTCGGATGACGTTATCCTTGTCGCCGTTTTTAAGGTAAATCGCCCCGACGTGAAGATAGGCTTCTGCTCTTGATTCGTCTAATTCGATGGTCTTTTCATATTCACCGATAGCAGCAGCAATTTCACCGCGCGCGCCATATAACTCCGCGAGTTGGTAATGCGCATCGGTATTTTCTGGCGACAGCCTGATTGTTTCCGAAAAAGCAACAATCGCTTCATCGGATTGATTCAGTTCGAGATGAGACAAACCCACCATGTAATGCGCCTCTGCATTTGTTGGGTCAAGGGCTATCAGCTTCGTCAGGGCGTTCAATGCTTGTTCCGGCCGTTTTTGCTGGCGATAAATCGTTGCAGCAGCGGTGAGTGCGTCCTTATGCGTTGGGACAATTTTGATGGTTTCTTCATATTGCGTTAGCGCCTTATCGACTTCACTTAACGCCTGAAAACTTTGTCCTAACAGATAGTGCGCTTCTGCGTCCTGCGGATATAAGAGTAGAAATTTCTCAAAATTGGTGGCGGCATTCTTGAAATGCTTATTTCCCAACTCTTGTTGTCCCTGTTCTCTGAAATACTTCTCCAGGTTAGGATTCAGATTTATCGCGACACGATACGCCGCTACGGCTTTTGCGGTATCATTCCGCGCATAATATAAATCGCCCAGGGGCATATATATCTCGACAAGAGTAGGGGATATTTTAATCGCGCTTTCGTAATGGCTAATCGCCGCGTCAATGTTCCCCGCATTGCTTTCAATTTGGGCATAGCTAATATGAGCCGTTGCGTCATTCGGGTCAACCGCCAGCGCCTTATCAAGTAAAATTTTTGCCTCGTCTACGCCCAGCAACCCCGCTTGATATTTGGGGATTTGGTCGATGAAATAACTTTTCAAACTTGGGTCGCTTTGGATTGCCAATTTGTAATTTTCGATGGCTTTCTCTTTCAAACCTTCGCGATAGTATATTTCACCCAACTGAAGATTCGCCGGAGCATAGTTTGGATTAACTTCGAGAGCCTTATTATAAATTTGCGTCGCGTAGGTCGAATTGCCCTCTTCAGCGAAAATCATGCCCAATTCGTATAGCACTTCGGCGGTATATGGCTGGTATTTCGAACCCTCCTGGTATTGTGCTATCGCTTCAGCCGCTTGTCCTTGTCGGGCGTAAATCTGACCGAGTTTGAAATACGGCGGGGCGAATTTTGGGTCAAATTTAATCGCCTGTTGAAATTTCTGCGTTGCTGAATTCAAATCGCCTTGCGCAAAATAAACCAGGCCTATACCATAATATGGACGTTCCCAATTAGATTTAATTTGCAAGGCCTCCTGATACGCTTGCAACGCCTCGGCATATTTTCCCTGTTCGCGAAACACCTCGCCTAAATTATAATGCGCGATGTAGAATTTCGGGTCAAGCTCTATACATCTTTCAAACTCTACTTTCGCTTTCTCATAATCCTTCCCAAGCAGATAAGCGCTGCCGAGGCTGAAATGACCATAAATCATGTTAGGTTGAAGCCTAACTGATTCCTGTAAATGCGGCAAAGCCTTTTCCATAGAATCTGAATCACCTTTAAGCGCATAAGCAAATCCCAAGCCGTAACGAAAATACGGGTCATTCGCCCTCGTTTGCAAATCCTGTTCGTAAAGAATAATGAGGTCATCTAAATGCTTCTCCTCAGTCCACTTCTGCGCCAACCCGCGATGCAGTTCAGCTTGCTTTGACTTTGCCTTGATGACCTTCTGATAGTCCTTCGTTAAATCCTGACGCCATTTCTCTTCCTTCTCTGCAAACGCAACTATAGTTTGCAAAATAAATACAGCGATAATGATGCTAATGGTTGTTCTAAAGTTTTTCATGATTTTGTTTACCTCTTCTGGAATGAAGTCTCTTTTGGAGACTTTATCTTTAGTATAACAAAAACATCTTTAAGATGCAATGTAAATCGTAATATATTCTTGACATCAAGAGATATGATTGTTATAATGTCATAAAATAGGAGACGCTCTTTACTATAGTTGTTGGTGCTCACAAATTTTTGAGGAGGACAAAACCAATGAAAATCAGACTATATCCAATAATTGTTGAATGCTTGGAAGAGGGCGGCTACTACGCCGAGTGTCCCATAATACAAGGTTGCCACGTTGAAGGGGATACATACGCCGAAGCGATTGAAAATCTTCAAGATGCGATTCAGATTATCATCGCCTCCTATCGAGAATTGGGGAAGCCATTGCCTGACATCACAATTCTCGAAGAGAAGTTCGTAATACCCACAAGCCTTCCAATTGCGTGGCAGGAGGCGTAAAAATGAATCCTCGGTTTCCTGCTGTTAGATATCGCGATGTCGTGAAAGTTCTTCGCAAACTTGGATTTGAATTTTACCGCCAGGCGAAGGGGAGCCATGAAGTGTGGCGCAGAAGACAGGAATGCAATGTCAATCTATTAAAATGCTATGGGGTATAGATGATGTTTTTACTTCGGAAAGTCACCAGGTAGGTATTAAAAGGAAGGATTTAATGAAGAATATTCTAACTCTAAGATGCACTTTGATTTTTGCCCCTTATTTTTATATCCACTCTGAAACTTCTCACACCAAACACAACCTACCATTTCGAAGCTTGTTGATAGTAGGGATAAATTGTTGAACTACATTGACGGCAAGCTTCGCTTCATTTTTGTTTTGTTCTTGCTCTTTTGACGTGAATTTGTTACAATAATTTTAAGTAATTCATGAATTTTAGTCTATATTGCTGGTAGACAACCTGAATCGAGAAACCGGGATTGCTGTATAGAGGAAGGGAAGGCTGCGAATGAGAATTTATCTTGATGTTTGTTGCTTAAACAGACCATTTGATGACCAGGTTCAAGATAGAGTGCGTCTTGAATCCGAGGCCGTTCTTGCGATTCTCAGTCGTGACCAAATTGAGAATTGGATTTTGTTGGGTAGCGAAGTCATTGATATTGAGATTGCCAAAATCCCAGATAATGATAGAAAGCAGAAGGTTCGTTTTTTATACTCAGGTTTCCTGTTCTCTATCGTTGTTGATGAGAATATAGAAAAGCGGGCAAGAGAACTTGAAGAATTAAACTTTGCCCTGTTTGACGCGTTGCATATTGCTTGCGCAGAAAAAGGTAAAGCAGATGTTTTATTAACTACGGATGACGATTTTTTACGCAGGGCTTTACGGAATAAAAAGGCTTTGAAGGTAAGAGTAGAAAACCCTGTGAGATGGTTAATGGAGGAGATCGAAAATGAATATTCAAACATTGAGCCCTAGTACGATAAGAAAATTAGGGTTGGAGGCTTTATCTAAAGCTTTGGGACCTATAGGAATGGTGCGTTTTCTTCAGCAGTTTGATACCGGAGTGGGGGACTATACTAAAGAAAGGGCATTATGGCTAAAAGATTTAGATCTTAAAACGATTATGGAGGAAATAAAGGAGAGACAAAAGGCAGAGCGAAACAACGATGAACAGGAACGCTGAACTACTAAGTCAAATCTTTGAGGTAACGTGAGGCGACATAGAAACAGCACGCGAAGTTTACCCTCGAACGAAGTGAAGGGCTTTCCCTCAACTTGGACTTGTTGTTGAAAACACAACGTTCGTCCAGAGCCACCGCCTCTCTCGTTTCTGAAAACAGAATGGCCAAACTTTTTCTTTTCCTAAAAGAAAAAATAATTCCATAAGTAGGGTATTATTGCTTGGCCCCTTATTTTTATACCCAATCTGAAACTCTTCACACCAAACACAACCTACCATTTCGAAGCTTGTTGATAGTAGGGATAAATTGTTGAACTACATTGACGGCAAGCTTCCCTTCATTTTTTCCACTTTGTCCTTGCTCTTTTGACGTGAATTTGTTACAATAATTTTAAAAGCTAATTCATGAATTTTAGTCTATATTGCTGTAGACAACCTGAACTAAGAAATTGTGGATTATCACTAAGAACCCATCCTAAAAATGTAGCGGCGGCTCAGTCCCGTCATGTCGCTCGTAGTGTCGTCCCTCTGTGGCAACAGTTTCCCTGGAACTCGTTGAGGTATCTATAGAGTTTTCGGACAGGAACTAAGGAGGAGAAAATGTCTGTGATTAAACCCACCCACCCCGGTGAAATCTTAACGGAAGAATTTCTCAAGCCAATGGGAACCACGCCCTACCGTTTAGCTAAAGATATTGGCGTGCCAGTGAATCGGATTACAGCCATTATCAAGGAAGCACGAGGCATCTCGCCTTCGACAGCTTTACTACTTTGTGAGGAGTGTAAGCGACAAAGCAATCTTACGTGAGGAATTTCTAAACCAGAGACAGAAATTCCTCAGTGTTTCTTATGATAGAACTTTTCTTTTTAAAAGAAAAGTTTGGACAAGAGAGTTTACGCTTGCTTTTGGAAAGCAAATTTGATACACTTTCTAAAGAGCTTGTTTCACAGCTCGAAGCCGTGCGTGAGGTTGAGGAACTGACCCGGTTGTATAAACTTGCCCTTCAAGCGCAAACGCTTGCGGATATTGGACTTGAATAAGTAAAACGTAACCAAACTTTTCTTGCAAACTTTTCTTTAAGAAAGAAAAGTCCCCCTTATCACAACCCCCCTGCCCCCTTTTGGTAAGGGGGATTGGGGCAGGGGGGTTGTATCAAAAGAAATAATTGGAATGAGACAAGTTCCATCATAAGAAACACTGAGGAAGAAAGTACTATCTTTTTACGCATTACGTTTTACGTTTCACGTTTTACGTTTTATTATAGGAGGATACAATGAGACGTTTCACATTTTTGACATTAGCAATTTTCACCTTCATCACCCTTTTGGGCTTTTCGTCTATGACTTCGGCACAGATTGACACCTGGACGAGAAAAGCGGATATGCCAACTCCGAGACGATACTTTTCCACCAGTGTGGTAAATGGGAAGATTTATGCCATTGGAGGTTGGGATGGCGATAAATACCCTTCGACTGTAGAGGAATATGACCCAGCAACAGATACATGGACAAGGAAAGCGGATATGCCAACTGCAAGAGGAGGCTGTTCCACCAATGTGGTAAATGGGAAGATTTATGCTATTGGGGGGGGGAATGACAATTATCCTTCGTTCTATCTTTCGACCGTGGAAGAATACAACCCAATGACAGATAGTTGGACCCAAAAAGCAGATATGCCAACCCCAAGAGAAGGGCCTTGCGCCAGCGTCGTGAATGGAAAGATCTATGTCATTGGAGGTTGGCGTGCTGGTTTTGTCTGTTCGACTGTAGAAGAATACGACCCGGCAACGGATACCTGGACAAAGAAAGCAGATATGCCAACCCCAAGAGCAACTCTGTGCGCTGCTGTGAATGGAAAGATTTATGCTCTCGGTGGGTATCAATTTCAGGGACAGTGGGAAGCTTCTTCGACCGTAGAAGAATACGACCCAACGACAGATACCTGGACAAAGGGATCCGATATGCCAGCGCCAAGACTCGCTTTCGGCATCAGCCTGGTGAATGGGAAAATCTATGTTATTGGAGGTTATCCAGATAATTCAAGAGTGGATGAATATGACCCCGCAACAGATATCTGGATCAGGAAAGCCGATTTGCCAACTCCGAGAGGAGACTTATCCGCCAGCACAGTGAATGGGTACATTTATACCATTGGCGGAAATAGTATCTGGGGCGCACTCGCCGGTCTTTCAATCGTGGAAGAATATGACACCGGCGTGGGTATCCGGGTAGCGCCAGTGCCTCCCCGAGAAGGCCGCGTTACCGGCGGCGAACCGATTGCGATTTTCGGCAGCCGCTTCCCGTCCGACGCTATCGTCACCATTGGCGGAAAACCGTTGACCGAACTGAAGGTGACGGACACGCTGATTACGGGTGTTACTCCACCTGGGCCAGAAGGCGAGCAGGATGTGTTGATTACCGCGCCAAGCCTTGATTTTACTGTCTTCGCCGGAACGTTCATCTACCTTCCTCTCTCCAACATCGTCGTGACCGCGATAACCCCGACCAACGGCAAACAGGCCGGAGGCGACCGGGGAAGTATTACCGGCAGCGGCTTTCTTTCTGGCGCGATGGTGACTATCGGTGGCGTCCCGGCGACCGATGTCATCGTCACCCCGACCTTGATAATCTTCACGATACCGCCTGGCACTGCAGCCGTAAAGGATGTCGTCATAACGAACCCCGATGGGCAGAAGGGGACGTTGCGCGGCGGATATACCTATAATCCCTTCCCAGTTATTGAGGAAATTGAGCCTGCTTACGGCGGTCCCCTTACTGGCGGCACCTCCATCACCATCACTGGCAGCAACTTCATGCAAGGGGTTTTTGCCATGATTGGTAGTGAGCGTGTGAGTCGTCTGGACTTTTTTTCCCCGACGGAGTTGCGCTTGAAAACGCCACCTGGGGCAGTCGGGAAAAAAGATGTCCGCGTGGTGAATCCCGATGGGCAGGAAGCGGTGCTGAAGGAAGGTTTTATCTACAATCCCGCGCCCACCATTGCCAGTGTCACGCCGAATGCCGGGCCGTTGGAAGGAGGAACGGATATTATCATCACCGGGACGAGATTTCTTAGTGGGGCAGATGTCTTTATCGGCGGCGCAGAAGTGTCGGCAAATGTGGCATCACCGACAAAGATAAAGGCGGAAACGCCGCCATCTACTGCTGGGCTCAAGGATGTGGTGGTTCAAAACCGCGATGGACAAGAAGCTACGCTCGAAGATGCCTTCACCTATAATCCCGCGCCGGCGATAACCAAAGTCATCCCAGACAATGGTAGGTTAGCCGGCGGCACTAAGATTACCATTCAAGGAAATGGCTTTTTGCCAGGAGCGAAAGTGCTCTTTGGGGACGTTTATGCACACGCCTTGGTGGTGGCTTCAGCAATACAGGTGATGTCGCCCAACCTTATCATCGCCGTAACACCCGCCGGTGAACCAGGTAGGACAGATATTGTCATTCGCAATCCCGATCGGCAAGAAATCGTCTTACCAGGTGGCTTCACCTACAACCCGCTGCCGACAATAACGAGTATTTCACCCACTAACGGTCCGGCTTCCGGCGGCACGAAGGTTATCATCACCGGTACAGGCTTTCTGTTAGGCGCACGGGTCATCATCGGCAAACGCGCGGCAACGACAGAGTTGAGAGACGAGACTACTCTTGAAGCCGTCATGCCAGCCAATCCACAAGGGGTTTTTGATGTCCGCGTTATCAATCCCGATACGCAAGAAGCAGTTAAAACCCAGGGCTTCACCGCCGTCGGCGAACTGGTCTATAACTTTCCCAATCCCTTCCGCGCCGAACAGGGCACCACGTTTCGGTATGTGACCAATGAAAAGGTCGAGCTTATCAAGGTACAGATTTTTAATCTCGCTGGCGTGCCGATAGGCGTTGTTGGTCGAAGTGGCAGCAACGAAGTGAGATGGTATGACCCTTCAGTGCATGCGGGGTTATATGTGTATTGAGTGGATGTAACACTTGAGGGTGGCAAGGTGAAGTCGTTCAAACGAGCGTTGGAGGTGTATAAATAAAACGTAAAGCGTAAAACGTAAAGGACTTGAATGTAGCCGAATCCGTAGCCGAAGTCGCCAGACTTCGGGCAAAGGATAATTCCCGAACTCTGTAGCCGAAGTCGCCAGACTTCGGGCCGCTGGCAAGCCCGAACTCTACGCGAGTTCGGCTACCGGGCTCGACTTGCTTGCCAAGCCAGCCCTACTCGAAGCGCTTTGACGAACTTAAACTGATTCTGGCTTGTAAAAAGGAGTGGAGGGAAGTGGTGTCCTTTCTTCCACGCACTTGAGGATAATGTAAAACGTAAGGCTTAAAACGTAAAACGTAATGCGTAAGCGTAAAGCCTGAGTTCTGTTTCCGTTTTACGTTTTACTCTTTACGTTTCACTCTACTTAGAAATGGAGGAATAATCATGTCAAAACAACTATTCATCCTTATCTTGTTATCTCTCTTTTGGCTTTCCGGTTTCAACGCGCGAAGTGAAAATAAGACGGCTATCCTCGTCGGAATCGACAAATATGAAGGTTTGCAGCTTTCTCCGTTCCGTCTTGCCGCAGTTGAGGCTCAAAATATGAGCCGCATCTTGTCTGAAAATGGCTATAATTGTGTGACTTTAGTTGATAGCGCTGCGACCAAAGAGCAGATAACCGAAACGTTTATCAATTTGGAACAGCAAACGAATCAGACCGGTGAGTTGGAGCTCTTCGTTTTTTCCTTCTCCGGGCGCGGAACGCGTATCCCGGATGACATTCAAGCGGATGAAACGCAGGATGGCTTCGATGAATGCATCCTGCCGTCTGATGCTGTGGCTGGAAATCCGCGCAGTTATATCCGCGATGACGACGTAGCGCGCTGGATGAGAGCTGTCCGCGCTAAACAGGTTATACTAATTCTTGATTGCGCCTTTTGGGGTGACGATGCCGATGCTAATGTCAAAGGTTTTGGCAAGTTACCGGAATCTGGAGAACAATCTGCCGGTTCGTTAGTGATCTTGGACGGGATTGAGATAACAGATGGATTACCAATGAATGCCGTAATCCTTGCGGCTGCTTTGCCCGACGCTCGCGCTTATGATGGCAACTTCACGACGAAACTGCTGGAAGCGTGCGTCACAGAAGCCACCGACCAGGATGGAAACCGGATTATTTCGTTCAACGAAGCCTATCAATACGCGCATCGCCAACTGCAAGGACAACAGCCGCCCAGACTGGTTGGCGCCAAAGACGCTGACATCCCGCTGTCGCCGCTGCCGCCGTTATCAAGACTTCGCGTCGAATCAGAGCCGACAGGCGCGGCAATCCTGATTTACGCTCCGCTTAGTGGAGCTACTCCAGACTCTGAAGCACAGGATACCTTCGTCCCAGTACAGTTGGAGGAGCCGCGGTATACGCCTGCCGAGGCGCCGTTGAAACAAGGAATGTACCAGGTCAGGGTACAGAAACCGGGATATTTCATCCCGGAAGCCAAAGAAGTGGCTATTGTGGAGTATGATACACTTTATCCTGTGGAACCTTTCCAACTTAAACCCATTACAGTTGTAGGACAAACAAGTATTATCAACACTTCAGGCGAGCCTGTCGCCGTCGAGAACACGGCGCTTACTCTCCATGTCAAAGCGCTTCACGAGGTAAGTCCTGAGTTTGCGGAGAATCAACGCGGCGAACAGGCTGACAGAGACATCTACCAGGAAACGCTTCCTGCGGATGGACGTTTTCGGTTTGAACCTGCGGTTCATAGTTGGCTCGAAGTGGGGAAAGAATATGAACTCAATGTCACCGGTGGACCGGTATTGAATGTCAAACCAGTGCGTTTTACCTACGACGGTTATACTGACATTAACGCAGATATGACCGTGACGCTGGATGATATTCCGCCGGTGCTGGTGCTGTCTCCAAACGAGGCGACATTTCAGTCCGCACAGCTAATTGTTGGGGAAGAACTCCGCGGCTCGTTAAAAGCAAAAGATAGCGGTATAGGCCTGGCGGACACCATTGAGATTCAGCTTCAGCCACCGGATAACCAGGCGCCTGTTCCTATTCCTGCTTCAGACATCAGTTTTCAGCCGCCGGACACTTATCAATTTCGCTATATATTACCAGAGACGCCAGCCGCAGCCGGCATGTGGCAAGTCCTTGCACTGACTCTTCAAGATAAAGCGGGCAACAGGGCGTCTTTTGCTGCCGATCAAATCAAGGCAACGTTCCTTGTATTTGCCAGTCGGTTTTTGCTGGGTAAGTATTATTTTGACGCTGGAGATTACACAGAAGCCCTCGTCCAGTTGGAACAGGTAAGCCCCAAAAGTGATGATGCGCATTACTTGACTGCGCTCGCATATTATCAACAGAAGGACCTAACCAAAGCGCTTGAGGTGTTCCAAACGATTGAGGCTAAAACCAATTATCTTGGACACGCCCGTCAGAAAGAGATGCCACAGATGCCACGGCGGATGGTCAACAAAGTATGGGGACGATTGTTAGATGGCCTTGACGCTCACCGGACAGATGCTGAGTATGTCAGTCTCTTAGCCGCTGCTGCTGAAGAACTAGGGCGAAGCTATGAGGCTGAAGTGTATCGGGAGTATGTTAAACGGTTACGGTAGTCGAATTCGCCCGTTTTATTCCATTTGGAGGTTAAAATCATGAAGAAACAAAACACCATTCTCTATCTTCTATCTTTTCTCGGAATTACGTTATGCATTACTACCAGCGCATCCGCCGCAGGACGCGGCGCTTTCGCGGGCGATTCCGTTGGCGCGCGGGCGTCCATTCTTGGTGAAGCGTTCGTTGCTGTCGCCGATGATGCGAATGCTCTGCGTTGGAATCCCGCCGGGTTGTCGCAGTTGCTACAGCCAGAGATGACCTCATCGCACATCAATTTCTTCAACATGGGCGGTTATTTTAACTACACTGAGAACTCCAGCGCGATTAACGAGGATTTCATCGGGATTGCCTGGCCCAATCACCTTGCCACTGTCGGCCTCAGCTTTCTGAATTTAGGCACGCCAGCCATGCTGCATGCCGACGAGCGCGGCGCGGTGATGAATGCCAAAATCAGTTACGCCGAGCGCTCGCTCACTTTCTCGGTGGGAAAACAGTTCAACATCAAAGGCATTACTCTCGCCGCTGGAGGAAATCTCAATCGCTTTTCCATCAGCGGCAACAGCGATAACAGCGGTTTTGGTATGGATGGCGGCTTATTGCTTGAGACACCGGGCATTTGGCCGGAAGTTGGGCTGATGCTGCGGGGATTGTTGCTGGAGACTACGCTTGGGAAGAATGGCCCCACCATCCCGGCGAAAACGGATATCGCCATGGCATTTAGCCCGTTAAGATTTCTCAAATTGGTTGGTGGGTTGAGTAAAACCTCTGGAGCTTCCAACTTACAATATTCCACGGGCCTGCAGCTCGACTTTCACTGGCTCGCGCCGTTAAGTCTCTCGTTTTTGGCAGGATACAAAGTATTGGGCAAACTCGAAAACGGTACGTTTGAGTCACAGGCTGAGAGCAAGTCTGTGGGCGGGTCTATACGCATCTCACGTTACAAGGTGGACTATGCTTATGAGCAACACCCGATAATTGAGGATACTCACCGCGTCACCTTTGGCTTCTTTCAACTTTCTCCCGTCCGTTTTCACCTGAACAAAGGACGCGCGGCTTTCGAACAGTTGGACGATACCGGTGCCATCAACGAACTTGAAGAGGTTGTCTATCTGTCGCCGCGCAAGGCCGAAGCGTATCATCTGATGGCGCTGACGTATGAACGGATGAGACAGAAGGACGAAGCACTTCGACTCTTGAGGAAAATTCAGTCGCTTAATCGTGATTACTTTCAGAAACATCAGTTGGGAAGGTTGATGGCGGACATTCAGGAGCAGGATTGAATAAAACGTAAAACGTAAAGCGTAAAGGACTTGAATCCTGTTACGTTTTACGCTTTACGTTTCACTGGTTTGAGGAAAAGGCATTAGCACGCTTCAAATTGCATTCTCATAAGTTGAGATGTTGAACACATCAAAAGTAATAGTTGAATTTGGCGCAGGAACAGGGGCATTTTGTGCTCGCTTTCTACATCGATCTGAAAGCCGCGGAAGGAATCGATCTTCTTGCCGACGCGACGAGATTGCCGTTCAAGCCGGAAAGCGTTGATGAGTTTGTTGCAAATAATCCTTACGGATATGGGTTTAATTCTCTTGAAGATGGCGTTGAGTTTCTTTCAGGTATTCGGACTGTTCTAAAACCAAGTGGACGGCTTGTGATTCGAGCCCATTCAAAGAATCCTTATGCCGAAGAAAATCGAATTAAACAGGCCGCATCGCAATTGGGACTCGTCTCGGAAGTGAGAGAAATTGAGGCAGAGACCGCTTTTCCAGGTCATATTTTTCGGACAACATACGGTAGAAGAACTGTTCCAAATCTTGAATTCGTGATTTCTAAGATGGAATTTAGCGGAGGTGGTCTTTCAAAAGGAGAAACTTAAAGCCGTTCTGGGAGAGATTCCCAGAGAGGCATAGACGACGGAAAGGGAAGCGTGGTCTTCTATTTACGGATTTGTCGAAGAGTATCTCTCCTACAAAACCGTCGAAGACTATCTCCTGCCCAACCCGTGGGAACCAATCATCAATGTCTGGGAAGCTGGCTATCTGACGCTACCGAGCCAGCCTTACTCAAAACGGTTTGACGAACTCAAACTGATTCTGGCTTGTAAGAAAGAGTGGAAAGAGGTTGTGGCATTTCTCCCCCCGCACCTGAAAGTAAGCATTGATAACGTAAAACGTAACTAAACTTTCCTTTTTTCCTTAAACTGATGCGCATGGGGAAAAGTAAAACATGTAAAACATGTCCCCATACGCATCAAGTTAAGACCAAATCCGCAGGTATAATGCTGTTCCTCCCCCTTGACGGGGGAGGCCAGGTGGGGGTGAAATCGGTGCTCTCGATTATGTTCACCCTCCCCTAACCCCTCCCGTCGAGGGAGGGGAATTGACAAAAGACGCTTAACTTGATGCGCATGGGGTGAAAGCACCCCACCCCGCCCTCCCCTAACCCCTCCCGTCAAGGGAGGGGAATTATGGAAAACTCGCTTAACTTGATGCGCATGGGAAAAGTAAAACATGCCCCCATTTGTACAGTAAATCTATCAAAGTCAAAGTATCATGCGAAGCCCATCTGCTACGTGACTTCAATAGTTTTCATCGAAACTTTGCTAAGGTCCATCTGCCCCAGCCCCATTTCATGTCCGATTCTTACATAATCCAAATCCTGTCCTGTCAAGCCGAAAAGCGTCGCGCCATACGAATCGACAGCGACAGAGTCAGTGCCTACAATCACCTGTTTCGTTAATTTGACATCATCAGGTGTTCCGGAGTTCGGTCCGTGGTTTGTTAGTATTCGGTAAGCGTCGAGGATAATCAAATTAGGTTTAATTACAGTGCTGATGTCGGCAAGTTTTTGGCCGAGTTGATTATGTAAATCGCCACGATTGCCGCCAAGAACTCCCATGAGATTTTTCATTGCCATTGTCAAGCGTGAGGTGCTGTGATGTTTGGCAATCGGAACATTAATTAAAACATCGGTGTCGAGGGCTTCGATGTACATCTGCCATGACTTAATCAATACTCCCGCTGGGATTTTTACATCTTTAAATTTACGTTCGTCCACATATTGGATGTCTCCACCGACGCGTTTGACGGCCGCTTCGATACCACTCCGCTGGTAAGTTCTTGGCGCGGGATTGCACGTCCTATCGAAAACCTTTACCTTCTTCGCGCCGGCGTTCAGACATAATTTCACAATCTCCTCAACGACAGCAGGATTTGTATTCGCTGCTTGCTCTGGAGTTCTGCTCCAACCGATGTTAGGTTTAACTACCACAATATCGCCTGTGCTGACAAATTGGCTCATTCCGCCAACAGCATTTATTGCTTCCTCTACCAATTTCTTCGGCTCATCGCTACCTTTGGCAATCGCCAAACCGATATCTTTCTTCGCCGCTTGAGCATTCTGTGTTTTGCTGTATCCTATCAGTGGAAAACTGGCGAAAGTTATTCCCGTAGCAACGGCATTTTTGATGAAATCTCTTCTGTTCAATTTATGTTCTGACATTGTATTTCCTCTTGGTATAACAAATCGAAGGTTGTATAGTAATGTTTACCATTTTATCATCCTAATGTAAAGAAAAATTTTTCATTAGATTGCTCCGATTTATGGAGACCGTTGCATGACCGTTAAGCTATCTAAGCAAGTTTCAGAAAATATTTTAAACTTTTCCCAATCACTTTTACTTGTCTCTGATGTATCTTCTTCTCACCCCAAGATAAAAGCCTTGATAAGAAGATACACTCATGTGAGACTATGGGTCTAATCCGGCTCCCATCAGAGATTTGAAGCGCTCAAATGGTAGCGTCTGTAACCACTTTACCAGAGATGCGCAGAGTTTTGTGAATGGTTCATAGAAAGGGCTACGAGTAATCTTATCCCGCATGTAATGCCAGAGTCTTTCAATCAGGTTCAGATGCGGACTGTAGGTCGGCAAAGGAATGAAACCGAAGCGCTCCTTGTTTTCCAGTAGGAACTTGTCCAAATCAGCAGTCGTATGAGAGGAAGCATTGTCTCGGACAACGAACAGGAAATCATCTGGGTACATCTCCAATAGATGCTTAGGTTATGGTATTTTTTATAAAATGGCAACTTTTTTCTTTTCCAATCAAAAGGAAACATTGATAACTACTATATTCTTTTTGCAACGCTCTCTAGAAACGGAAAAATTTTCCTTGACTTTTCCGTTGATTAAGATTATAATAAATACCAAATAATTTGACTTTGTTAATTAGCGTCCCTTTCTTTCTGTCATGGTGTGCAAAGCGTAATGACATGGAAATCTACCAAAGTCAAGATAATTACCTCGCTTTTTTAAAGCGAGAATTTTTTCCTATGAATTCATATCGGAAATAGGTTACCTATATCCAGTACTCATACGAGTTTTGCAGTTATCAGAATGATGCATCTTTTTGAGACGCTCAACCTCAAAAGGGGAGGAAAGATATTCATCAGTGTTCCTGTGCAGATAGATGTAAAATAATAAACCTTGCGGTCATCATTTTATACTTAGAAGTGAATAGGAAATAGGTAACCGGTTTTCTAAGTCTCTGGAGGGATAATAAATGAGTTTCAGCAACAAAGTAAACGCCAGCATTGCAGTAGGCGCGAGAAACCGTATTGCTGATGTATCGCCATATTCAGGAATTTGCGCGGTTTGTTTGGACGGTTGTCCGGGATTTTGTGAAATAGGAAAATCCTCTCTTAGAGGAAGAGAAATTCTCTATCCACAACCTTTTGGCGAAGTCACCGCCGGTGCGATGAAAGACTATCCGGTAGATTATTCGCATCTCAGTATTCAGGGCACCTGCGTCGGCGCGATTGGCATAGAAGCCGATTCGGACAAAGCGATCTTTCCTGCCGTCAACGTAGAAACAGAATTTGGCGCAACGGAAAAGGTCAAAATGAAGTTGCCGATCTTCACCGGCGCTTTAGGTTCTACCGATATTGCTCGGCTTAACTGGGAACACATGGCAGTAGGCGCTGCCATTTCAGGAATTAGTGTGGTCATCGGGGAAAATGTCTGTGGCATGGACCATGATGCTGTTTTCAATAATGGCCGAGTGGTAGCATCGCCGGAATTAGAAAGGCGTGTGCGTACCTACTTGAATTGGCATGACGGCAAATATGGGACAATAATTGTCCAACAGAATGTTGAGGACGGTAGAATTGGAGTCCCAGAATTAGCTATCGACTTAGGAGTTGAAGCCATTGAATTAAAATGGGGACAGGGTGCAAAGGACATCGGTGGCGAGGTAAAATTGCCCTCCTTAGAGAGGGCGTCACAGCTTAATGGCCGCGGTTATATTGTGCTGCCCCGGCCGGAAGATCCAGTTGTGCGGGAAGCCTTTGGACAGGGTGACTTTAAAGAATTTGAACGCCATTCCCGCTTAGGCATGGTAGATGAAGAGGGGTTTTATAAAGAAGTCGAACGTCTGAGAAAACTCGGTGCCAAATACGTCACCTTGAAAACCGGCGCATACCGTCCCGCTGATTTAGCGCGCGCTATAAAATTCGCCTCTAACGCTAAACTTGACCTGTTGACCATTGACGGCGCTGGCGGCGGCACAGGCATGAGCCCGTGGCGCATGATGAACGAGTGGGGCATTCCGACAATCTATCTGGAAGCGCTGGCTTACAATTGCGCCAAACGTTTAGACGAACAAGGCGCGTTTGTGCCAGACATCGCAGTCGCTGGAGGCTTCTCGTTAGAAGACCACGTGTTTAAAGCGCTCGCGTTGAGCGCGCCTTATGTAAAAGCAGTTTGCATGGGCAGAGCAACAATGATTCCCGCAATGGTAGGAAAAAACGTTGGTAAATGGTTAGAAGAAGGCAAACTCCCAAAAGATATTGCCAAATACGGAGATGACCCAATTCATATCTTTGCCGGCGCGTTCAAACTCAAATCTGAATACGGCGATGAATTTAACAATATCCCACTCGGCGCTATCGGAATGTATACCTTCTGTGACCGCATTAGCGCAGGCTTACAGCAGTTAATGGCTGGCGCGCGAAAATTCGCTCTCCAACACATCAGCCGAGACGACATCGTAGCACTGACGAAAGAGTCTGCGGAAGTTACAGGTATCCCTTATGTAATGGAATCAGACAAAGAAGAGATAGATAAAATTCTATATAGCTAAGTGATAAGTAATGAGTGCAAACCTTTGGGGTTTTCGAAAACCCCAAAGGTTTGCGAATTTGAACCATACTCATAGATAACATGAATACCTCATACATTTCCACCGGAATTGAATATTTAGACAATCTATTGGGGCAGCCGCTCATCGGTGATAACCTCGTTTGGGAAGTCGAAGCGGGAACATATATCGACCAATTCGTAGAGAAGTTTGTCTACCACTCCTTAAAAAATGGTCATAAAGTTGTTTATGTCAGTTTTAATCGGTCGCCGATGACGATGAGTCAGAAATTCTTACAGCTTCCAAACCTGAAGAACTTAGCTCTGCTGGATTGCTTCACAGCAGGCAAAGGAAATAATGATAGAGCTTTTACCAGATTCTATGAAGCGAATGGCAATGCCCTGGTCAATCAATCCATCAAACTTGATAACCCGATGGATATCTCCCATTTCAGAGAGGTTTTAAATCTGCTTGAAGAGGAGAAAGGCGAAGGTGCGCTATACGTCTTTGACAGCTTGACCGGAATGCAAGACATCTGGGGAGATGAAACCAGTACATACAGATTCTTTACCTATTCCTGCCCCAGGTTGTACGATTTGAAAACTGTGGCCTACTGGATTTTGGAGAAGGAAGCCCACTCTGCCACCTTTAGAGCGAATCTCAGGCATGTGACGCAAGTAGCTATTGACCTTTTTCGCACTGAAAATCAACTTTTTCTCAAAGTGGATAAATGCGAAGGCCGATTCACCCACAATATGTATAAGCCACAGCGCTTCGAGTTACTGGGAGATGAGATAGTTTTTCATGAAGCGGAGAGGAAAGAACTACTTAACCTTGGAAGTAAAATCAGATTTTTGCGTTTGAAGCAAGGACTATCCCAGAATGAATTGGCCAAAGAAGCTGGAGTCACCGCGAGTTTTATATCACAGTTGGAACGGAATATTATCAGCCCGTCTATAGATTCGTTAGTGCAATTGGGACAGAAACTCGGAGTAGAGCCGTTCTATTTCTTTCTGTCACAAATAGGTGAACCATCTGACCGAATAATTCAAAGGAAAAATCAGAGAAAGGATGCCGCTCTTCCAAACGTAAAAACTGACCTGGTAAAATGTCAGTCTCTCTCAGTCTCAACGAATAACCGTCGACTGGAGCCGCTTTTTGTTACAATAGAGATAAAGGCGAATATTCAACATCATCTATTTACACATAAAGGTGACGAATTTGTCTTCATTTTGAAGGGCGAATTGGAAGTAGAAATCGGCAAGAAAAAATACCTCCTTCGAGAGGGAGATACCATCTATTTAGATTCAGTCATTCCTACCGCCTGGAAAAATGTCGGCGAAGTGTCCGTTGAAGCAATTTGGCTCCTTAGCCCACCGCGAGATTAATGTAGATTTTGACCAATCAGCCTATCCCACTTACTACCTCCTTTTTGGCTTCCACCTTATGTTTGACTTGCCTCAACACTCTTAATTTCCAAATTCTCATAAATATTAGGCGTCGCAGCGCTATTTTTTCTTTTGACGATTTGGTGAAAGTAGTGTATAATCACTATGATAGGAGGAAAAGTTCAGATGAAGAAAAAAATAGCAAACGAAAATGCCCAAATAAGGCAAGTAGAACTGTTTACTTCAGGTGTAGATGGATACCACACTTATAGAATACCAGCGATAGTGGTGGCGACAGACGGTACAATACTCGCTTTTTGTGAGGGCAGAAAAAATAGTGCGCGCGATGATGGTGATATAGACCTCGCTCTGAAGCGAAGTTTTGATAACGGTATCACCTGGCAGAACATGCAGGTTATCGCTGATGATGGCGATAATACTATGGGGAATCCATGCCCGGTAGTAGATAGGGATACCGGCGTAATTTGGTTGCCGCTTTGCAAAAACAATGACCGAGTCTACGTCATGAAGAGCACAGACAACGGCGCGACATGGTCTAATCCGGTAGATATAACAAAGGATGTGAAATTGTCTTCCTGGGGCTGGTATGCAACGGGGCCTGGGCATGGGATTCAACTTAAAAACGGTAGATTAGTGATTCCCTGCGACCATAGGGAGAGCAAAACACTGCATTCTCATGTATTTTACAGCGATGACCACGGCTGTTCCTGGAAACTTGGAGGAGTTCTTGGCGAGGATACAAATGAATGCGAAGTTGTCGAAACGCGCGCTGGTTCTTTATACATAAACATGCGTAGCTACAAAGGAAACAATAGACGCGCTTATGCCTGGAGTAAAGATGGCGGGATTACCTGGTCGGAGGTTTTTGAGGATGAGACTTTGATTGAACCAGTCTGTCAAGCCAGTATCGTCCGTTATGATGAAAATCGCGTCCTCTTTTCAAATCCCGCTAACACCAAAAGAGAGAAAATGACCGTGAGAGTGAGCTATGATGGGTGTCGAACCTGGACGGTTTCTAAAGTGTTAAACCCTGGACCGTCGGGCTACTCCGACCTTGCTATTGCGCCTGATATGACTATTTGTTGTTTATATGAACGCGGCGAAGCCGATTATCGCGAGACTATAACAGTCGCTCAGTTCAATATCGAATGGTTCAGTAAAACGTAATACGTAATACGTAAAACGTAATGCGTAATAGGTCTTAGTTTTACTTTTAAATAATTACATTTTACGCTTCACGTTTCACGCTTCACGTCTTACGTTTTACGCTTCACGTTTATTGCTTTTTTGATAGCGAAGCAACAAGGAGAAATGCTTATGTTTATTACAATCACCGGTTTAGATTTTCGTAATTATCTTGATAGACTTTACCAGGAACAATCCCGACACATGCGTTTCCGCGGCGCAACACCTGATGCGTTTAAAAGTTGGGAACAGGAAGCGCGGGCGAAAGTTATTGACTTGCTTTCTATCGACCATTTGACTCCGATGCCGCTCAACATGCAAATACTATCAGAAGAAGATGCTGGTAGTTATACGGTTCAGAAGATAGCCTATCAGACTTTGCCAGAAGTTTGCGTTCCTGCTTATCTTTTGACACCCAAATCCTCTTCAGGTCCGATGCCCGCGGTGTTATGCCCTCATGGACACGGTTACGGTAAAGAACAAGTCATGAATGAAGACGGCGCGTATCACCAATATCCCCGTCGTTTTGCCGAAGTGGGTTTTGTGACGCTTGTGCCCGACCATATCAGTTTCGGCGAAAGAGCGAATCAGAAACATCCAGGCTGTAGCTTCGAACATGAAGCGCTGAATCTGCTCGGCAGTACCGTTATCGGTTACCGAATGTGGGATTTGCAACGCGCTTTAGACCTACTGGAAAGCCTGCCACAGGTGGATAACGAACGCATTGGATGCGGTGGACTTTCGCTCGGCGGCGAAATGACCCTATATCTTGCCGCTTGCGATACGCGGATTAAAGTTACTTGCATCAGTTGTTTTCTCACCTCTTTCGCCGGCACCTTTCTCAAAGTGCCGCACTGCACTTGTGGTTATGTTCCCAAAATGGCGCGCTATTTTGAACATGCCGATATCGCAACGCTAATTGCCCCGCGTCCATTGCTAATCCAGGCAGGCACACAGGATGCAAGTTTCCTGGTGAGCGATACCGAAACAGCCTACAAGGAATTGCAAACGTTATACGAAACGTTGGGGTGCAAAGAGCAAGTTAGCCTTGATGTTTTTGAAGGCGGACACGAATTTCACCTTGAAACGGCTCTACTGTGGTTTAAGCGCTGGTTATAACTCCAACGATTGATGATTGATGATTGATGATTGTCGATTGGGAAATCTTTTCAATCATCGGCATGATACAGAAAATAGTTTACATTTCGGGCTGATGAGTGATGAGTGATAAGTGATAAGTGGGTAATAAATTGATGATTGTTGATTGCCTCTGGATTGATGATTTTAGATTTATGATTGTCGATTGAAAAGTCTTTTCAAGCATCAATCGACAATCGACAATCCCAAGGCAATCATCAATCCAGTTAGGATAGCGCTCCTAATTCTACCAGCAATTTTCGCAATATTTTCCTATCTTCATCATTCATGACTGCTTTTGTGTCGCGGATTGGGCCTCCAGCCAGGCCCATCATTTCCAGCCCGGCTTTCAGCATGGTGTTTCCTGTTTTGCCGCGGAATTTGGTTATGGGGGCTAATTTATCTCTGATGCGCAACGCGCCGCGATAATCACCTTTAGCTGCGGCTCTATACTGTTCAAGGGAAATGTGCGGTACTAAGCAGGCAACTCCGGTAGTGATTCCGCTTGCGCCGGCGAGGTAGTAATATGGCGCAAGCATTTCACCTCCGATGATACCGGGTAGCCGTTCTTCAGTTGCGACTATCATGTCTCGAAACCAGTTGATGTCGCCAGATTCGTCTTTAAGTGCTACGACATTGGGAATTTCGAGGAACCTGAGTATTAGGTCGATGCTGAATAGCGAATTTCGATTGCGGTAGGGCATCAATCCAATATCCACCGCTTCAGCAATGGCAGCGTGATGTTGAAATATTGCATCCTCGCCTTTCGTGATTATTTCTTCGCAGGGCATTATCAGTACAACATCAGAACCCGCTTCCTGCGCCGCTTTTGCCATTTTTATAGCGGCTTCTGTATTGCCGCCAATTCCTGAAATCAGCGGCGATTTGCCTTTCGCTTCACTGGCTGCGGCTTCCACAATTTTTCTGTTTTCTGCTTCAGTAAGCGAATGAAATTCCCCTGTCCCACCGCATACTGTGATAACACGTTCGCCTTCTACCGCGGCAAAAAATCGTGCATTTCTCTTAACGCCTTCATAATCCACCGGTGGTATATCGTCACCCGTCATTTTAAATGGCGTAATTGCAAAAATGTGAATACCTTTTATACATTCTTTTAAATCGTCAAAACTCATTATTCACCTCCATACTCCTATCGCCAACTCGCAGGCGATTTTTAACCCGACGAATAGACAGACCTTAATAATCCCAATCATCGCCATCATCTTCTTCCTCGATATCCAGTTCATCTAAATCAGGGTATTCAAGCTCCTCATCTTCCTCTAATATCTCTATTTTTTCATCAACATAATCTTCATCGGGCAGTTGAATATGAGGTTGAATATGAGTTGGAGCAGGAATCGGGGACACTGATTCTTTATAGAAAGTAGACTCAATATCTTCTGTTTCAGTAATGCTAATAGGTATACTTTCTCCATCAGAAGGTCCCGTGACGAAACATCTGAACTTTATACCCTTTTTAATCTTGGGAAGAATTTTAGTTTTGGCAATATTCCTATCCAAATATCCAATTACTTCTTTTTTAGTGTTGATAACAGCTACTGCTGTTGGGTCATAAATATCTTTTAATCTACGATATATATACACTTCCTCATGTATGGATACCGGGCTAGAAAATTTATCTATTTCTATAATCTTTGTTTTTATTGTTTGCTCCATATTTTACCTTTTTCCTCAGAGTTTCTTTTGAACAAACTTTTCTTTCTAAGTTCAAAAAATTTTTGTTGACTTCTGTCATCCCTTCGCTACGCTCAAGACAGGCTTGAGCGTAGCGAAAGATCTCTTATCTACGGTATTCAAGAGATTCTTCCCCTTCACTTCGTTCAAGGGGCAGAATGACAATCTTTTTTCGAAGGTACTTAAGTAAGTTCCAAAAAACATTGTAACCTTTTCCTACGTCGTTTTTTCTCACCGCAGCGGTCGCAGAGGAGGCGCAGAGAACGCAGAGAACAGACGAAGTTAAAAGGAACGAAGCCATCTCCGTGTCCTCTGCGTCTTCTCTGTGTTCTCTGCGGTTTAAAAAGTGAAAAAACTTAATTAGAACTTACTTAAGCAAGTTCCAAAAGATATTGTCAACTTTGAGGTATTTTCACCCTCCCCCAACCCCTCCCACCTCACCCCCGGCCACTCTCCTACAAGGAGAGGGGAGAAAGAGGGAGGGGAGCCAGTGTTCCTCCCCCTTGATGGGGGAGGCTAGGTGGGGGTGATTGGAAGAGCACAAAATGCACAAAATTTTTTAGAACTTACATAAAAGAAAAGTTTGGGATGATAATCTATCTCAAAACTGAATTATAACCATAAAATTTATCATAATTTATTCTACACTGTCAATTAAAAAATCCAAACTTTTCTTTCAGAAAGAAAAGTAATGTCACCCCTGAGCGAAACTTGGGAGGGGTAGGGGTGGGTGGGGAAAGGCAAAGAAGGCTTGCGGCTTGCGGAATAAAACCCGAGGCTGAAGCCGTCGGGCTAAGAGAACAAAGCCTTGCAGGCTAGAATTCAGCCCCAGCAGGGCTGTATTTTGTTTTCCGCTCATTGGTTTTGTGTTATCTATTCTCTTTTTTAGTCCATAGGACTTTGCTCTTTCAGCACGACTGTGGCTTCCCCCTGCTGGGGGGACAGGAGGGGGGATTCAGCCTCGTGCTTTTGAAACACCCTTTTCCCAATTTGCATCTCTTAAGTTGATACGTATGGGAGGGTGAAAAAAGAGCGAATAATCTGGATGTTGTCCATTAGGTTAAAATTGAGTCAAAAACCATTACTTCGTAAACCGCGCTTCGCGTAGTCTACTATGTAAACCACCAATACGAAATTGCAAGTCGAAAAGAGAATGTCTATGGGAAATTCAGGCAAAAAAAGAAAGGCGACGCCCTTTTGGGAGGCATCGCCTTTGAATCTATCCTTTCAATATAGATAGGATATCACAAAATTCTCTTATTCCTCATCTCTAAATTTCTGCTCCACAGTGAACACAATCTCGCCTTCTGTTCTTGGGAAAGAAACTATATGATAAGGATATACTATAACGTCTGCATACCCAAGATTTGGATTTTCCACGTATTCAACAACTTTAACCACAATCTGAGAATCAACTTTCTGAATCCGCGTAATCTCCACCCCATATCCAGGATTCGGTTTAGGGCCCAAAAACACTCCCACCACTATATATTCTGTAAAATCGATCTGGGGTGCAACTTTTTTCCCATACTTTTCCCAAAATATTTCCCACGACTGTTGATTCCTAAAAATAACTTTCTGTGTGGGTATATTTTCTGGATTTAATCCTTTGGAATCAATTTCCCGAAAAGAAACCGTTGTGGTTTGATTATTTTCAGTAAGTATATTTTTGCAACTGGAAACTATGATTAGACAGAACAGAAAGAGAGTAATCATAAATATTACCTTGATATTGTGTTTTTTAACAATTATGATTAACATAATTTTTAGGCAGAGAATGCTCTCACAGTGAATTCTTACTGTGAGAGCATTCGTCTTACTTAAATTGGATATTATCGATTAATATCACAGAATCGTAGATATCATCACCAGCGTCTGTGATAAATATCTTGTATGTACCCGAGCCTTCTGTAACAGGAATGTCTTTATGAGCCGTTTTCCAGCCTGTCCAACCTACAGTGTTATCTCCTCCCGGAAAATCAATTCCGCTAATGGGAGTGAATGCAGATGAGTTAACCGTCTCAACTGCTAGGGTATATGTGTTTCCAGAAGGGGCGACTAAAGTTATAGTAACAGCGTCATTGTAGATTGTTCCTACCCACTCTGGATATTCTTCAGTCACGAAGGTATAAATGAAAGTGATTGGTAAGGTTGTGACCCCTGACTGAATCTTGAAAGTTTGGTTCAAGCTAGCAGCAACAAAATCTCCAGACGGACCGGTGCTAGCATATCCCATGCGTTTCCAATGTTGAGGTGTTATTGGACCAAGAGCAGTAATCGAGCTTGTTGTTCCTACTGATGACCACTCTGAAAGATCTCCTATCTCAAAACTACCGTTGAATATGGCCTCAAAAAGGTCAATACGTCCGTATCCCAACTGGAGCCCGGGAAGTTCTTTAGCGGTTTTCTCAAGTCGCTGACGAACCTTGGATGCTGACCAAGAAGGATGTCGTGACCATACTACCGCGGCAGCGCCGCTCACATGAGGAGCAGCCATTGATGTTCCCGATTTATTATCGTATTTGTTGTCAGGAATTGTTGACAAAATATCAGAGCCTGGTGCTGCAATATCAACCCAACTTCCATAATTACTTGTAGGAGATCTTCCATCTGTAGAGGTTGTATTTCCTACAGTAAAGGATTCTGAATAGGCCCCTGGATAAGTCTTGGTTGAAGACCCGGCATTTCCAGCAATTGTAACAAAAAGGATCCCTTTTTTAGTTGCGTATTTTACTGCGTTATGTAGAGTTTTACTATCAGGATGTCCCCATGTACTGTAGTTTATAATTTTTGCGCCTTTATCAGCAGCGTATTTCACACTTGCATCAAAGTTAGCATCTGTTGCACCGCCGCCGGAATCCTTATAGATTTTTATTGCCAAGATTTTACTTCCCCATGAAATTCCAGCTATACCTTTTCCGTTATTTGTATTCGCAGCAACTATGCCAGCAACATGAGTACCATGGGATTTATATGGTCCCCCATCCATTGGATCCTTATCTTTATCAGCGAAGTCTTTTCCTTTGATGACTTTACCTGACAAATCTTCATGATTATAGTCAACACCTGTATCAATGACTGCAACTGTTACCTTCCCACGCGCAATAATCCACGCTTCATCAGCTCGGATTTTTTGTGGTCCCCATTGACTTGAATACTTAGTATCGTTTGGAACAACCTCTCCTGGCTTACCAATACCATTTGTTTCTGCAGAAACAACTTCTGGATGAATTTGTAAATTGGCAATAGCTGTCTGAACACCAGTAGTATCCCCTGTATCTGGAATCTCCACTTGATAAATTCCAAGCCCGGGGATTGTTCCAACTATCGTCCCACCGATACTAGAAATAATAACTTCGATTGTATCAGGAGTGGTTCCGTCAACAAAAGTTATTAATACTTCATTAGAAAGATATTCTTCACCAGTATTGGGGTCAACAACGACTTTCGACATATCAGAGGGTTGAAGTTCAGTAGGGAAGCGAGTGACAACGAGCGGATAGATTTCTGAAGATACAGTTCCTATTCCAGGAAATGTGGCTTCTGCTTTAAAGTAAGCAGCATCTTCCGTGTCTTCATTAATAGTATATGTACCACTATAGACAAGGTCACCTGCCGCAAGGTCGCCATTTGTCTCATCATCGACTAACTATCCCAGAGTCTCAAGGAGATTACCCACAGCATCAACACGTTCCAAAATCACCTGGGATGGAAGTACCTCTGACCCTGTGACTGTTGTTGTAAAGGTAACATCGGTAGGAACAGAAACATTAACACCGTCTGGAACTGAACCGAGGGGCAACAGTTGCGGTTCCTCTATTCCACTCAGGACATTCACGATAACAGTAACTTCAGTTTGATTACCTGTCTCAAGAATCTTCACCGTCTTCTTGAGTTCATAAGTTCCGACAACATTGCCAAAGACTTGTTCATTAATCACCCAGGTGATGTTAGTATTCGTTGTCCAACCACCGGGTGGATAGTCGCTCGTCCATGTAATTCCACTGAATGGAGAAACCGTCTGTTCTGCTATAACATGATAGGTTGTTGCTCCTCCAGTTTGGAAATTAATGGTAAAAGCAATATAGTCTGAGTCTCCAACGTTTATATTCATCGTATCTAATCCAGCCTCGAGGGTGACTGATAGTAACGATTGCTTGACAGTAATCGTTTTTTCTTGCATAGCCGGCTGTCTAGCTGCATTCATCACTGTAGCTCGAACAATAGCTGAAATACTATTTACCCCTGGCGGAAAAGTAATACCGATGAAAGGTATAGTATTTGTCCAATATATTCCATTAAAAATCAGTTGGACAGGGAAAAACATCGGCAATGTCGGCCGAAAGTCAATTTGTGCGAAGGCAAAAGTTACATCCGCTGAGGCTTTGACTTTAATGGTGAATTGAACACCCGGCGCGACTGGATCTGGAGTTGCCTCCATAGATTCAATGGTAGGAGCACCCAAAGCCGGTTGATGGAAAATTGCAAGCATTATAAAGCTTAGGCAAATTCCAACAATGGTGCTCCATCTTAAAGACGTCTTATGCATCTTCATTCCCTCCTTAGTTTGAAGAGCTTTCTCTAAAATGGCTACAACTCATTCATACCAGAATGAAGGTGAAAAAAGAATAAATTATAAGAATAGAAGTGTGAGACAGCGCTGGAAATCGGATTGCAAATCAATTGTCTCATTCGCTGGATAGGAAACATCACAGGATAGATGGGCATTTATTTTAACATTGGCAAGGATTGTCATCATTGACCAACAAGCAATGAATGAAAGCTACGCTCAAACTCAAATGAACAGAGAACCACTACTTGGGAAATGCCCGAGTTCCCGTCGTATCTATTTGTGCTTGATAACTTGCCGAAAAACCGCTATCAGCCGTAATGCAAGCGTAAACAGTTTTTAGGACTGTTTGTGATTCTTCTTGTTTGCTGTGTTGTGGATAACGCTTACTCACATTCTATACTATAGCAAATTTCATGCCAATTATTTTTGGAACAGGTCATTTATTAGCAAAGTTTCCCCTGAACGCCCGTCCTACAAGGGTTTACGACAAGAAAAAATATTTTGAGATACTGTAAAAAGAAGAAATCTATTGGGTCAAGAGGAGGAAAAAATGCCCCCAAAGTGTCAAGTTTTCCGACACCAAATTAATTTTTTTCAAAAAAAAACAGCCTTTAGCCCAGTAACCATAAGGCTTAGCGCGATTGCCAAAAAGTGTCAAGTTTTCCGACACCCATTTTGGGGGAAAATTTTTGGCATGAATTTTGCGACACCAGACCATTTGCATATTGCTGTTTCACCCGGAACAAGAATGACACTGCCCGAATCGATTGGAGCATTTAAGAGCAGGAAACATTTTGCTGAAGCAATTCAGAAGTAAAACCGAAATTAATTATCGCGTATTTAGACTACAGTTACCCACCTACTTGCGTGGAACGGCAGTTTACGAAGTACAACCCCCTGGCCCCCTTCCCCCTTACCAAAGGGGGGCAGGGGGGTTGTAGCAAGGGGGACTGCTGAACGAAGTGAACACAAACAGCCCAACTCCCCTGACCACTCGCGCTTGTGATATAATGCTTATTCAACAGACACTTCAAGATTCCGTCGAAGGAATTCTAACAATTCTTTGGGCTGTTTTTTCATTCTTGCCAGTTTGAGAACCGCCTCTTCTAACGAGTCAGCACGTAGCAACTTCTGAGCGCCCTCTTCTAATGAACTAACGTTGAGAATTTTCTGAGCACCCTCCTCTGGCGAAGCAACGCCGAGAAGTTTCAAATCAGCCTCCTCTGGTGAGTCAGCATGGAGAAGTTTTTGAATAAATTTAATTTTTATTTCTGGCGGAAAAGTCTCATCTATCACTTCAGCTAAATTGTCATAGTTAGGTCTCAAGCCTCTCCTTCCCATCAGTTTTTTCACCTCCTCATCCTCGACGACGCCATAAGCTATCATATAAGATTGATATGTAATCTGTTCCTCTATTGTCAGTCCTTCGGCATCATCTATAAGCCATCGACAGAATTCTTTCTGCTTCTCACCCGTCGAAAGTAAAGCAAGGGCGTATTGATAGCACAAACTTTGAGTTTGTTCAATACTACCAGGTAAACGGCGATTTCGCCAAGGAATTTGTTTTCGAAAATAACCTGTCGATATAATGCTCCTTGTAAGTGAGGATACAGATTCACCGGTTCAAACCCCAAACCCTCGCGTAAGCCTTTCGGGTCACCTGTGCTCAGAATGGTTGTAGTACAAAAATGTTTAGCGCCTTGACTTTTCAGTTTATTCCAATAGGAACGAATCTCTTTTTGGCTTAACCATTCCCTTCCCGACCTCTTCTTCCGCTCTTTACTAAGACATCGGGTAAGTATCAACCCAATTTCCACTAAAGGCAGTTTAGGAACTAAACTGCTGAACGAAGCGAACATACTGGCAACACTGTCCTACCTTTAGAAGGTCGAATTTACCTTTGTACTCGAAGACATTATTCTTTCCCAACCAAGGGAAGATACGCTTTCTTAGTTTGGTGAAATCGAAGTCATCATCAAAAGTAACGATAGCATCGATTCGCACCGATGCTGCGAGTATTTCCTTAAGTTCCGTATTGATTTGGGTTGGATTCTCAATGCCAAATGCAAGGTAGAAAAATTTGAGAAGCACTTAAAACAGCGAGTCAGGCTCAAGTTCTTTTTCCATAGAATATACCTCAGTTTTATTATAGCATTTCCCCAATAATAAGCAAGTTTAAAAAAGACTGGAACATAAAGCAAATTCCATGCCAATTATTTTTGGAACAGGTCATTTATCAGCAAAGTTTCCCCTGAACGCCCACTCTACAAGGTTTACCTTGAGGTCGCACAACAACGTGAAAAAGTTCATGACATCTCTTCCCAAACTTTTTCTTTTCCTACGAAGAAAAAGCAATTCCATAGTGTTCGCTTCGCTCACCAACGCCTTCGGCTTATGATTTCTTTTGATTAAACTCCAAACTTTTAGAAAAAGTCCCCTCCTTGGAGGGGGTTGGGGGTGGGTGATCAAAAAAAGCAATTCCTCTTATTTCTTTGTGTCAACTTTTTCTTTCTGAAAGAAAAAGTTGGAAAGAAAAGTTTGGAAGAAAAAGTTCCATCAAAAAGAAAAGAAGAGGAATTTTTTCCTACGAGTACGGGAATATCAAGCGATTCTTCTTGGGTGAAAACGCCGATTGAAAGATCAAAAGTGCTCCAATCTCCATTACTCTCGAATTTCAGTTGTGTAATAAACGGAACGTATTCAACTCTTTGTCCGCCAACGCCAGTAACATCATTTTCCATCCTTGCCTCGTCGAGTTGGATACCCAGTTTTTTAGCATATTCACTGGGCAAGTAAGTTCCATCCGCACCGATATTCCTCCTCATTAGATTATCCTTCGTTATCCTTTCTCTGGCTTCACGTTCGTTACTTCGTAACTCACTGTCTCTGTTCGCTACGCTCAACAGTTTACTTCGTAAACCACTGTCTCTGTGGCTCAAAATAATAGCATTACTTAACCATTTCTGGATAATGATAAAGCATTAACTGATGTCATCTTGAGCGAAGCGAAAGATCTCAGCGGTGAGATTCTTCGCTTCGCTCAGAATGACAATGTTTTAGTGTCAATCAGAAATGGTATTATTTAACACTGCCTTTTCCAACTCAATCTTTACCCTTTCATCGAGGAGTTCGCGTTGTAGCTCCTCCTCGGTTGGCAAGTAGAGCTTGTATTTTGAAGCAAAGATGCGCTGGTTATCTTCAAGCAGTGTGTATTTGACCATCGCTTCATTCTTGTCCGAACACAAGATTAACCCGATGGTTGGATTGTCGCTCTCCTGCTTTTCTTCCTGCTCAAAATACCGAACATAGAAATCCATCTGTCCGATGTCTTGAGGGGTGAGTTTGCCGATTTTTAGGTCAATAAGCGTGAAGCATTTGAGAATGTAGTTGTAGAACACAAGGTCAATGTAGAAGTGGTCTCCATCAATAGTAATTCTTCTCTGCCGCGCCACAAACGCAAAGCCTTTGCCCAATTCCAACAGGAAGTCTTGTAGTCTATCAATCAAGCTCTGCTCAAGGTCTTTTTCCAGGACAGCCTGGTTTTCCTTTACTTCCAGAAATTCGAGCACGTATGGGTCTTTGATGAGGTCATGCGCGGCCTGCACCACTTGTCCTTTGGTTGAGAGTTCCATAACCTTCTCTTTGTCTTTGCTCAACGCCAACCGTTCATAGAGCAACGCGTTGATTTGGCGTTCAAGCTCTCGCGTGCTCCAGTTGTTATTAATCGTTTCGAGCAGGTAAAAGTTGCGGGCTCCCTCTTTCTCCAACTTAAGCAGCAATCGGTAGTGCGTCCAGCTTAATTCGTCACGCAGCGCGTGACGATTTGGGAAGGTCAGATAAAACTGACGCATATACTTTAAGTTGCTCTCCGTGAACCCCTTGCCATAATCTCTGGTCAGGCGTCGGGCAAGTTCTGCAATCAGCGCTTTGCCATAATCCGCACGCTGATGGCCTTTTTGCTCTTCTTCGACAATGATGCGTCCTATCTGCCAGTAAGCCTGGACCATGGCCACATTCACGGAGCGGTAAGCGGTGGTGCGTGCTGCCTCCAAAATGTCCGTGATGCTCTGATAGACCGCATCTAACGATGCGGTCTTTTCAAGTTTATTCCCTTTATGTTTCATGACGTTGCCTCCAACAGTTTTCACACATTTTCTGCAATGCACACTACGAAGTAAATTGTTGAGCGAAGCGAACAGAAACAGACCAACTCCCCCTGACCACTCGCGCTTGTACACTTTTCCCCCGTCTGGACAGAATGTAGTGGACAACAAAGCGTCGATTCGGATATTTTGCGATTGCTTTCTCTTTCGCTTCTTGATAGGTATCCCCGAAGAAGGGTTCCTTATTAACAACCGCAATGTGTTTTCCACGATTTTTATCCACAAAAAATTTCGTTGAATTTTCTGTCCACCATGCCAAATCTTCATCGAGAAGTTGGTATTCTCGAGTTTCCTCCTGCGACACTTACAGAAATCCCCCATTGCCTGTCATTCTGAGCCATTCGCTTCGCTCAAGATGACACGTCAAATTTAACATTATCAAGTTATTATTCGTGGGTATATCCTTTCTCTTGGAGGATTTGCTCGTAATCTTCGCGATATAAGGTGCAATCTATAAATTGGCGAAATTGAGTGTCATTCAGCCTCAATTGCTGACGGACAAAGTAAGGCAAGTTTCCTTTCAATTCCCCGCGTTTATGAGGAACTTTCGTTCTGACAAGAACCTCGCCTTTATAGCGAAACTTCGCGATAGTATCTCTACCTTCTTGCACTTCCATACCGAGCTTTTCAAAGAGGTTTAAAACTTCTCGAACTTTCATTCTTCTTGAGTCACGGATTGCAGATAATTAAAAATTTTTTTTAAGTCGCCACCCAGCTTTTCGGCTTTGAGGTCAAAGTATAGGTCAACGATAGATTGGCGTAAATCTTCTATCGCTTCATATTCCGTTTCGCCACAGCCGTAAAGATCTAAGTCCGGAGCATAAGCGATAAACTGATATCCATCGTCCTCTAAAGTGATTGGGAGCGAAACATTCAGACGAAGGCGCGAATCATGCAGGCTATGGATGAAAAGCGTCCTTCGCCTTTCAAGCCGAGTTAAAATTTGTTCCAGATGATGAATTGCTTTTAAGGGTTCTACTTCAGTCATTTGAACTCTTTCCTTTCATGACATACTGTTTTAATCAGGTAATCCTGTCCTTCATCTCGCCGTTTTTCAATCCCTATTTCACAATCACCATTTTCTTGATAGCCATTATATTTAAGCAAGTTTCAAAAAATTCTTTGCGCTTGTCTCAATTTCTAAAAGAAACCGCAGAGACGCAAAGAAAAACTTTTGCTTTTTCTTTGCGACCTACGCGCCTTTGCGGTGAAAAAGTTTAAAATATTTTCTGAAAAATGCTTATTATAACACCTTCTTTCAAATTCTGCAAACAAAAATTCACTCCAAACTTTTCTTTTTTTGCTTTTCATTTATTATTTCGGTAATAAAATCTGTCGCCTCCTATGAGATGTGAACTTAGGAGTAGCTTTCAATTTTTCGCTT
>Ga0194113_10000084_pt1 | contig 95736 bp, 90 predicted proteins | sample TA2MahC200mmetaG_FD_146193 | JGI IMG/M metagenome (GOLD analysis project Ga0194113, IMG submission 146193) | Freshwater microbial communities from Lake Tanganyika, Tanzania - TA2015017 Mahale Deep Cast 200m | ecosystem: Environmental > Aquatic > Freshwater > Lake | place: Tanzania: Lake...
GTGTAAGCCAGATCCAGGATGTCTTTCCCACGGAAGCGAGATTGCCGGTCATTATCAAGTTCGATCCTTCCCAGATTTCGGTCATCGTTTTATCGATCACCGGCCCCATGGATGAGTTCCGCCTTCGTGAGCTGGCAGAGGACTTCGTCGCCCCGAGGCTGGAGAGCCTGAAAGGGGTTGCCTCAGCCAATGTCTTTGGCGGATTGATCAGGGAAATTCAGGTGGAGGTCGAGCGGTCCAAATTAGAGAGGATGAATCTTTCCCTGGACCGGATCGCCCAGGCTGTGCAGACTGCCCATACCGATAAACCCGGGGGAAGCCTCAGGACGGAAAAGCAGGAGTTCAGTATCCGGACGCTCGGACGAACGCCGGAGATCAGAGATCTCGAAGAGATCGTCGTCCATCGCCAGAACGGAGTTCCCATTCGACTCAAGGATATCGGAAGGGTGAAGGATGGGTTTGAGGATTCTCAGACAGAAGTGAATGTGAACCGGGTCAGGGGAATCGTCATCGGCGTCCAGAAGCAGATCGGAGGCAATACGGTTTCCGTGGTGGATCAAACACTAAAAGCCCTGACTCAGATTCGAAGAGAGCTTCCGCCGGGCGTCTCCATCGAGGTGGTGTCCGACCAATCGACCTTTATCCGAAAATCGATCAAGAACCTTCAGCAGGAGGCCATGATGGGGGCCCTCCTCGCGGTTACGATCATCCTCCTCTTTTTAAGAAATGTGACCAGCACGCTCATCATTGCCCATGCGATTCCTCTCTCTATCATCGCCACATTCGTGCTCCTGCATTTCGGTAAGTTCACCCTTAACATTATGACCCTCGGGGGGCTGGCCCTTGGAGTTGGCCGCCTGGTGGATGACTCCATTGTGGTGCTCGAGAATATCAACCGGCATATGGAGGCAGGAGTGCCTCCGGAGGAGGCTTCCTACAAAGGGGCAGCCGAAGTGAGCAAACCGGTCATTGCGGCGTCGCTGACCAGCATCATCGTCTTTCTCCCTTTATTCTTCGTGACCGGGATTGCGCCCATTCTGTTCGTCCAGTTAGCGTATACGGTGGCATTCTCCCTCCTGGCCTCCCTCTTTGTATCGCTGACTCTGGTGCCTATTCTGACCAACAAATTTCTCCGCCCGGCCCGGTTGACGGCAAACCCATCCCGGGCACAGAGAATCCTGCAAAAAACTCATCCTCTCTTCCTGTGGATGGATCAACGATACCACAACACCCTCGCATTTGCCCTGTCCCACCGGAAGCTGGTTGTGACAGGCGTGGTGTCCGCTTTTTTGGGAACACTCCTTCTCGTTCCTCGCATCGGGTCAGAGCTTTTTCCTCCGTCGGATGAAGGGCAGGTTCGGATGAACATCCGGCTTCCGGTCGGTTCTTCTCTGGAGGAAACAAAACAGGTGATGGCGCAGGTAGAGGAGATTATTGTTAACGAAGTCCCCGAATTAAAATCGCTCTGGGCCAGGGCAGGTTCAGGGAGAGGGAGATCTGTCATCTTCGGCGGAAGGTTTGCCGGACCTCATACCGGAATGGCGTCTTTGATGCTGGTCGATCAATCGGAGAGGAAAAGGTCGTCTGAGATGATAGCCAGCAGTCTGAGGGGGAAGGTCAGGAATATTCCAGGGGCAAAGATCACGGTCTTTCCCGGCGGCATCATCTCGAGAGTGATCACATTCGGAGCGGATGAACCGATCGATGTGGAAATCCTTGGATACGATATCTCCACAGGCAGTCGCCTTGCAAAAGAGGTGGAGGGAATTCTCCGAGAGGTTGGGGGGGTGACCGATATTCAGATCGGCCGCGAGGAAGGGCTGCCCGAATACCAGGTCCGAATCCGACAGGACAGGCTGGCGGCCATGGGATTGACCACCTCCCGTGTGGGAGAGATCGTCAGGGGGGGAATCGAAGGAATGGAGGCTGCCATCTATGTCGATCCCGTGACAGGCCGTGAACATTATGTCAGGGTCCGGCTTCGAGAAGAAGACAGAAGCAAGCCCGAGGATTTGGCCCGGTTACCTCTCCCCGCCCTCGATGGAAGGTTGGTTCCTCTTGAGAATGTGGCGGAAGTGGTTCGAACAACGTCTCCCGTTCAATTAGAGCGCAAATACCAGCAGAGGATTGTCCATGTGACGGCCAATACAAGCGGGAGGGATCTCGGCTCGATTGCTTCTGAAATTGAAGCAAAGATATCCCGGATGGAGATCCCGGAGGGGTTTTCCGTCGTCTTGAAAGGGGCGCGTCAGGAACAGCAAGAGGCCTTTCGAACCCTTCTCTTCTCGGTTGGACTCGCCATCTTTCTGGTCTACATGGTGTTAGCCTCCCAGTTTGCCTCTCTGCTCCATCCATTTTTGGTCATGTTCTCCGTCCCGTTGGGTCTTATCGGTGTCCTCTGGGCCCTCTTCCTCACCGGAAACACCTTGAGCATGGTCTCCTTCATGGGGATTATCATGATGGTCGGGATCGTTGTGAACAATGCAATCCTCCTGGTGGATTTCATCAACCGGCTCCGGAATGTGGAAGGAGTTCCGTTAAAGGAAGCGATCATCCGTGGGGGACGGATTCGCCTCAGACCTATTCTGATGACCTCGTTTACGACGATCTTAGGACTGATTCCCATGGCCCTCGGGTTGGGGGAAGGGGCTGAAGCGTATATTTCTCTGGCCATCGCTGTGATCGGAGGCCTCACGGTCTCGATGTTTCTCACGCTTGTCTTTATTCCAACACTCTATCTGATCGTGGAGGAGTGGAGGCTTAAAAGAGTCACATAGTCCTATCGTCGAGTAGTCGAATAGTATTAATTAGAGTCTGTTTATAAACTAACAGTTTTGAAAAAGGTTGTCATTCCGGCGAAGGCCGGAATCCAGTCTTTTCAAGACCTTCTGGATGCCCCGATTTAATCGGGGCATGACGGAAAAAGTGCATTTATAAACAGACTTTAATTGAAAACGATCAGACGATAAGACGATGCGACTATGGAACTAACCGACTTCAATTTATGATTCCACGTCGAAAGACCCGTCAGATATCGATTGGCTCTGTGAAGATTGGAGGAGATGCCCCCATCTCTGTCCAGTCGATGACGAACACCGATACGCGGGATGTCCGAAAGACGGTCAATCAGATACGGCGCCTTGAGGACGCGGGTTGCGAGATCATCCGTGTGGCTGTCGTGGATGAGGAAGCAGCTCAGGCCATCGCTCAGATTAAAAAGAGAATTAGCATTCCTCTGATTGCAGATATTCATTTTAACTACCGGCTGGCTCTGAAGTCGATGGAATATGGAGCGGATGGACTCCGCATCAACCCCGGGAATATCGGCGGAAGAGAACGGCTGAAAACGATCGTCAACGAGGCGAAGCGTCGCTCGATTCCAATCCGTATTGGAGTCAATGCCGGCTCGCTCGAGAAAGACCTTCTGAAGCGTTTCAAAGGGCCAACCTCAGAGGCCATGGTATGGAGCGGTCTTCGTGCCGTTGAATATATGGAAGACCTCGATTTTCATCTCATTAAAGTCTCTTTAAAGGCATCCGATGTCCCAAGAACAATAGAAGCCTATCGTCTCTTTTCAAAGAGATCGAACTATCCCCTTCACGTTGGAATCACGGAGGCAGGAAAGGGGGCAGGGGCAATCGTGAAATCGGCTATCGGGATTGGATTCCTACTGAGCGAGGGCATCGGAGATACGATCCGGGTCTCTTTGACCGGCGATCCCATTGATGAGGTCCGTGTCGGATATGAGATATTGAGGGCCTTGCAGATTCGGAAGAGGGGAGTGGAAATCATCTCCTGCCCGACCTGCGGCCGGTGCGAAATTAATCTCAGCCCACTGGTGGATAAGGTAGAGAAAGAGATTCAGAAAATCACTACACCCCTGACCGTCGCTATCATGGGCTGTGTGGTCAATGGTCCGGGTGAGGCGAAAGAGGCGGATATCGGCATCGCCGGAGGAAAAGGGGTTGGGCTTCTCTTTAAAAAAGGTGAGATTGTCAGGAAGATCAGGGAATCAGAGTTCGTGCCGGTTCTTCTGAAAGATATCCGGGAAATGGCAAGGGAAGAACGATGAACAATGAACGATAAACATTGAACGGCCTGTTGTTCATCGTCCATTGTTCATGGTTCATTGTTGTTTCGGAGTTTCTTCCATATATAGTAGATCCGGTGCAGAACCGTGAAGTGGGTGAGAATGGCGAGGATCCAGAGGATCGGTTCCATCCAGTTCAAAAGGCTTCCCAGGGCAAGAAGGACGATCCTTTCCGCCCGCTCCATTAATCCGACATGGCAGGAGATCTGGAGTGATTCTGCCTTTGCCCGGACATAAGGGATAAGGGCTACCCCAATGGCTACCGCAAAAGTGAGAATGACCAAAGAAGGATTTTCATTTTTAAGATAGAAGATGGCAACAGCCATCAACAGGAGCAGATCCGAATATCTGTCCATCACCGAGTCGAAGAAACTTCCGAAGATCGTCGCCTTTCCCAAATTCCTGGCAATCACTCCATCCAGAAGATCGAAAAGACCGGAAAAGAGAATTGCCAGACCCGCTGAAACCCAGCACCCTTTCAGGATCAGCCATGAAGCGACAAGGGTCGAGAAGAACCCAAGCAGGGTAAAGAGATTGGGATTACCCCGTTCTCCGAAGATTTTCTTAAATGGAGGGTAGAGATAGGAATCGAGCCGGTGTCCAAGCTTATCACTGAGCATAATTTGGCAATGAGATTAACATTTTCTGTAGAAAAGTCAATCAGAGTGTGTTATATTTTCAAACCTGCATTTCCAATGAACAAATTCATATGGAGGTAATGTCTATGTCATCCCGTGTCATTCCTCAAACCGAATTCAAGTCCCTGAATCTGAAAGGGAGGGGAAAAGTGAGAGATATCTATGACCTTGGAGATAGGCTTCTGATCGTTGCCACCGACCGGATCTCCGCTTTCGATGTGGTTATGCCCAATCCCATCCCCGACAAGGGGAGGGTATTGACCCAACTGTCCAGATTCTGGTTCGATCTGACACGGGACATTATTTCCAATCATATCATCTCGTTCAAGGTAGAAGAATACCCCCAGGAGTGCCAGGCTTACCAGGAGGATCTTAGGGACCGGTCCATGTTAGTGGTCAAGACAGAGGTTCTTCCCGTAGAGTGTATTGTAAGGGGATACCTTTCAGGTTCGGGATGGGAGGATTATAAAAAGACGGGATCCGTCTGCGCCATCCCACTTCCCAAGGGTTTAGTGGAATCGTCAAAACTGGAGGAACCTATCTTTACACCTTCCACCAAGGCCGAGCAGGGGCTTCACGACGAAAACATCACGTTTGAAAAGATGGAAAAGATCGTTGGAAAAGATCTGGCCCAACAATTGAAGTCCGCCTCGATCAATGTCTATAAGAAGGCAAGAGATTTTGCAGAGCAACGAGGCATTTTGATTGCAGACACCAAAATGGAATTCGGAGTCAGAGATGGGAAACTGATCCTGATTGACGAACTTCTTACCCCAGACTCCTCCCGGTTTTGGCCGAAAGATGGATACCAGCCGGGTGGTTCCCAGAAAAGTTTCGACAAACAGTTTCTAAGGGACTATCTCCTCTCGATCAAGTGGAATAAAACGCCTCCCGCCCCCCAATTGCCAGAGGAGATCATTCAGAAGACAAGAGAAAAATATCTGGAAGCCTACGAGAAGTTAGTGGGAAGACCGCTTTAAGTTTCTTCCTATGGTATTCCTTAATGTTGGGGAGTAACCTTGCAGTATAGAACACTTCCCCAAACTCCCATGCTATAATAACCCCACCCAGCCTCCCCTTATAACTCCCCCTCCCCCCTCTTACCTTAAGAGGGGGAAGACGGATGGGGGCGTTAGATTGGGAGGTGTGGAGGGGTTATGAAAAGGGAATATCCAGACATAATCTGGAAGGCTTAGTTTCATACATATCGTTTGATGAACTGTTGGATGGTTTCGAAGTAGGCTCGTCCTCCCACATCGTAAGTGTCGTTATGATGGGCATCCCGAAGAGTAAAGAATTCTTTTGGTTCATTCGCCTTATCAAAAAGTTTCTGGCCTAATTCATATGAGACCAGCTCATCCTGATCGCCGTGGAGGATGAGGAGAGGAGCTTTTAGCTGTGGAATCTTTGAGAGGGAATTAAATTTTCCTTTAAGAAAGGTTCCTATTCCGGGGACAAAACGGCTCATGACCTCGCCGATATTGGTAAAGGTCGATTCGAGAACAACCGCTCCTGCCTGCTTTTTCACACCCAGGTCAATAGCCACTGCGCCTCCGAGTGATTCTCCGAAGAGGACGATCTTCTTTGGATCGATCCCTCGTTTTTGAGTAAGAAAATCCCAGGCGGTTAAGGCATCGAGGTAACAGGAGACTTCTGAAGGTTGTCCCTGGCTTAGTCCATAGCCATGATAATCTATCATCAAGGATGATATTTCAGGATAGCAGAGGAGTCGAATCTTCTCGATCCGATGAGAGATGTTTCCTCCATTTCCATGAAAGAACAGGATGACCGTTTCTCCGCTGCCTGGAATGAACCAGCCATGAATCGTCACTCCATCCGCGCAAGGGAGGTAAACATCCTCATATTTCATTCCTCCATCAGAAGGGGAAGCCCAGAGTTCTTTCTCTGGAAAGAAAATGAATGAGCGTTCAATGGATAGTAGATCTACCATAAGGATCTCCTTAAGTTTAATCGCTATGCAGTAGAAAATCAATTTTTCGTGATTTGGTTCATTACTTGACACGAGTCACGCCTGCCTGCCGGTAGGCAGGGACACGGTCACGAATTGACAAGAACAGAAGGGAAGGGGTATGATTCGAGTGGAGAGTCACTATGGATGAAATCACCTATTATGAAACCCCGGTCTTGAACCAACCTTATCTGATTGCGGGATTTGAAGGATGGCCGAATGCAGCGGACGTTTCTACTTTTTCGATTCAGCATCTTGTAGACACTCTGAAAACAAAGAAGTTTGCCTCCATCACGATGGAGAATTTTTATCAGATGTCCTCCAACCGTCCAACCGCTATCATCAAGGATGGAAGGTTGATCGAGTTACATCATCCGGGCAACCATTTTTATTATTTGAAAGATAAGCTGGATAGAGATCTTATCCTATTTTCTGGAATCGAACCCCATCTGCGCTGGAACGTGTTCGCCGATCTCTTTCTTGACTTTGCCACACGATTCGCCGTTCCCCGGATGTTCACCCTTGGAGGAACCTACGACTATATCCCCCATACCCACCCCACCGTGGTCAGCGCCCTCTTCAACCATGAAGATCTAAGAGAAGAGGTGATCGAGGCCGGACTTAATCTGACAGAATATGCCGGACCCATCAGCATCCACACCTTTCTGCTTGAGGCCGCAAAAAAACGGGGATTAAAGGCAATCAGCCTTTGGGGCCATGCCCCCCAGTATCTACAGGCGAGGAACATCAAGGTCGCCTATGGCGTTTTGAAGAAGTTGGATGAATTGATGAAGACAGGGATAGATCTTTCAAGACTTGAAAATGCCAGTAGCTATTTCAACGAGCAGGTGAACGATCTCGTCAACCAGGATCCAAAACTCCAGGAGGTCATCAATAAACTGGAGGAGGCTTATCAGAAGTCCGGAAGACCTATTCCATTCGGAAAAAAGGAAGAGTCAAAAGAGGATAAGGTCGTTTATATTCAAGCTTTTCTTAAGAGACAGGAGGATGAAGAGAAGAAAGAGAATTAATCGAGCATGTCCATTCTTTTTTGTTTCCCCGGTTTGTTTGTAGATATGTTCCCTATTTAACCCCTCCACACCTCCCCTTAAGAGACTGTGTCGCAATCCCCTTTTCGTCATTGCGAGCGACCGGAGGGAGCGTGGCAGTCTCAGGATTATCAATACGTTATGAGATTGCTTCGGTCGTTTCACTCCCTCGCAATGACATTACGACACAGTCTCTAATGTAAGGGGAGGCTGGGTGGGGTTATTCTATTATTATGAGGAAGAGAGTGAATGAAAAAAATTAGACTTGGTCGGACAAATCTTTACATCAACCCATTGGGATGGGGAGGTATTCCTATCCAGCGGGTAAGTGAACAAGAGGCCGTTTCGGTGGTCCAGGCGGTGATTGGCATGGGAGTGGAATTGCTGGATACTGCCCGTGGATATACCGACAGCGAATATAAAATAGGCTTAGCGCTCCAGAAGATTGATCAACCCGTCATTCTTTCATCAAAGTCTCATGTTCGAACCGAAAAGATACAGGATGAGGTTAGAACAAGCCTCGATCAGATGAGGGTGAACAAGATTCATATTTATCATCTCCATGCGGTCAATCGCTTTGAGGAATATGAGCAGGTGATGAGAACCGGTGGTGCCTATGAAGGGCTTCAACGGATGAAAGACAGGGGATTGATCGGCCATATCGGGATTTCCAGCCATAATCTGAAGATTCTGGAGAGGGCCATCGAGGAGAACCATTTCGATGTGATCATGGCCTGCTACAGTTTTCTCGAACCCGAAGCTGACCAAAGGATTTTTCCATTGGCCAGGGCTAAAGAGATCGGGATCCTCGCCATGAAGCCATTTTCCGGTGGGGTGATTGAGGAACCAGGGCCGGCATTGAGGTTTGTCCTCAGCCAGCCCGACGTTGTTCCCATTCCTGGATCGGAGTCCCTTGAGAGAGCAAAGGCGAATTGGGAAGTCTTTGTCCAAAACCGTGGGCTCACTCCAGCTGACCAGCAATATATAGATACGTTAAGGAAGGAAATGGATCATCAGTTCTGCCGAAGGTGTGATTACTGCCAGCCCTGTTCCGAGAAGATCAGCATTCAGCATATGATGGGGTTGCAATATATCGTTAAACGGTTCGGGCCGAACACCAAAAAACTTGATTGGTTTCAAATGTTGGTTGAAAAAGGGCGAAACTGCACCGAATGCGGCGAATGTTTAACACGCTGTCCTTATCAATTACCCATCCCTGATCTGATCAAAAAAAATTTAACGTGGTATGATGAGTTGGCAAAAAACTCTTGAGCCAACGTTTGTCGTTGTCGAAGCTCGTATCGAGACTCGTGAATAGAATACAGATGCTCGAGCTTCCAGTTTCGAGCTTCCTGCTTCGATACGAGCATCGTCACCGTAACCTTAACCTACATTCCATTGTCACAAGGATTGATCCAGCAAATCAATCAGTTCTTTAAGCTCCCTTAATATCCGTTTCGGCTTCTTTTGTGAAAGTTCTTTCCTCGTGTGAAACCCTGTTGGAAGGGCATAAACATCCACTCCTGCTTCTTTTCCCGTCTCAATGTCGGTGAGGGTATCTCCTACGAAGACTACTTCCTCTTGCGAGAGTCCCATCTCACTAAGGGCCGCTTGAATCATGTCCGGGAAGGGTTTGTTTCTGGGGACGTCTCCGGCGCCAATCACTGTTTTGAAATAGGAAGAGACACCCAGATGGTTGAGTGCCAGTCTTGAGAAACGGCCAAATTTATTGGAGGCCACCCCAAGAATCGCCCCACGGTGAAAAAGCGTGTCGAGGGTTTCCCTTGCCCCATCGAGAAAATGGGTATGAGAAAGATAGACCTCCTCGTACCTTTTTCGCATGACGGGGATATTTTTCTGAGTTTCCTCCGGAGAATAAAACTGATGGAGTGTGGATTCGAGATCGGCTTGGAGATAGTGCCTCAGGTCTTCATAAGGAAAGATCTCTTTTCCGGAACGCTCAAACACCTCTTTCAATCCAAGGTAGATTGCACCATAGGCCTCGATGAGTGTTCCATCGAGATCGAAGATGATCCCTCGAATTCGCTTTTTGATGTCCCTGAGAATATCGCCGAAATCCCGGAAATAGTGGCAGGTGATATCCTGATCGATGCAGTAAGGGTAGAGAGACTCTTTTGCAAAGGCAAGATCCGCTTCTTGGGCCGCGCACCTGTCGGAGAGGCCATTTCCGGCAAAGAAAATTTTTTCATAATCTTTGCGATGATTCAAGAGAATCTGTTTCTTGCAGGTGCCGCAGAAACCGCACTCCTGGCTGACGTGGGGAAAGGAGATGTCGATTCCTCCACCAATACGGGGGTGTGTTGCATTGGCATAGAAGGGGATGTCCGAGAGGCCATGGATTTCGAGGATGGTCCGGATATAGAAATCGAGGCCGTCACTCACAATCTTCACATCAATGTCATTCTCGCGACAATACTGATAAAAAGATTTGAAATAGGGATCGATATCGGAATGCTCTCGGATGAACCGGATGGCATTCTCCGGATCTCCTGTGAGTATTTTTACGATGCGGGAATAAGCTTCCCTCGACCCGATCTTACCTTCGCGATAATCCCGATCAATCGGTTCCCAATCTCCGGAACTAAACCGGTTGAGCAGGACATACCCCATGTCTTTAATGCTGATCGTTCCATCAAAATCACAAAGAATCAGTTTCTTCATAAAATAGGATTCAAGGGTTCAAAGGTCCCAGGGTTCAAGGGTTAATTTCATTTTCACTCGATCCCTTGATTCCTTGACACCTTGAACCCTTTCTTCTCAGTCATCCCAACCGATCGCTCTCTTTTTGGTGACTGGCAGTTTAAATTTTTCCTTCAACCGACGTGCCACCAGTTCCGGGACCAATCCTTCTACCGTTCCACCCAGTTTGGCCACCTCTTTAATCGTCCGGGAGGAGACGAAGAAGTAATCCTTGCTGGTCATCATGAAGAGCGTATCCAGATGAGGACTGAGACTACGGTTCATGGAGGCCATATGAAATTCGTATTCGAAGTCAGACGTTGCCCGAAGCCCTCTCAACAATACCCTGCCATTGGTCTTTTCGACATATGAGACGAGAAGACCTTTAAAACAATCAACAATAACATTTGGGCTATCCTTAAAGATCAATTTCGCCATCTCCATCCGTTCCTCAATGGTGAAGAGTGCCTTTTTATCTGCATCCTGGGCAATGGCGAGGATCACTTTGTCGAAAATCTCGAGTGCCCTCTCTACAATATCGATATGACCATAGGTGAGGGGATCAAATGACCCCGGGTAGATAGCGACTTTTCCCATACCCTTGATATCTCCTTTCTTCTTTTCTGCCATTTTATTTACCCCGTTAGAAATAATGAGCCCCCACTCTGCAGTGTAGCCTATGGAGGGATTAGATATTAAAGCAATTCCGGCTGAGGTGAACGCCCCTTGTGCTTGGCCAAGGCCCGTTAGAATTTCTAACGGGGTGAACCCTACTGTGAAATGCCTGCCTGCAAGATGGAAATGATCGTGTCACCGATCATCCTCTGCTTCATGACGGTCCACCTTCCAGTATTCTGGGGAAGGGGTTCGCGGCGACTATGTTCAATGACCAGGATCGAACCTTCATGATAAATGTTGTGGTTATTCAGCTTGACCAGCGTTCGTTCAACCCATTCTTTCTCATAGGGGGGATCCATCAAAATGAGATCGAAAGACTCGTTCCTCGCTTTAAACATACTGATAGCACGGTTCACTTCTTTTGAAAAGATCTCAGCCTGTCCGGAAAAGCCGCATTGAAGAAGATTTTTCTTAATTATTCTTAAGGCTTCGTTAGCCTTTTCGACGAAGCAAGTTCTTTTAGCTCCCCGGCTGAGGGCTTCGATTCCGAGATTTCCTGTGCCGGCAAAAAGGTCAAGGACCATTTTTCCCTCAACCTCATCCCCAAGGATGTTAAAGATCGACTCCTTGACCCGGTCAGAGGTTGGACGCATTGTGTGACCCTTTGGGGTCGTCAGTTTCCTTCCTCTTGATGTCCCGCTAATAATACGCATCTTTTAAAATATCGAAATCCGAATGTCGAAATCTTTACCCTGTTAAATAATTTTGCTCGAAACTGATGATCTATACTTTTCGACACCATCGTGATAAATCAAACCAGAAACTGACCCGACACGTATTTAACAGGGCAGGCAAATTCAAATTTCAGAAATCCAAATGTCTTAAACTTATTTGTTTTGATCATTTGAAATTTGATCATTAAGAATTGTTTCGAATTTCGAATTTCGTGCTTCGGATTTGATGTGTAATAGTTCTTTGACGCGTTTCTTCATGTTGCTCAGATGTGATCCCTGCCAATAGATCCGGTTACATTGAGGACAACGGAAAAAATTCTTCTGCTGATGAAAGATAAAATCCGGAACCTTGCCCTCTGCTTGATCAAGTGAAATCGCTTCAATCAATTCATTACAGAGGAGGCATCGTGTGTATAAAATTTCTTCATCCAGTGAGAGGCAAACCTTTTGGATGACCTCCTTCAGCTGACAGGAAGGGTCATTCTCCATGATGGTGAGGATACGATCTTGCGGTCTTCTGGCCCCGAGTTTCGTATCACGGGTCAATATGATCCGGTCTTCCTGACGGACCAGATGGATGAATTGATGAAAGTCTTTCCCTCGGAAATAAACAGTATCGTAACCAAGCATCCTCAATTCCTTGACCAATTTTCCCAACATGCGATCAGCGATAAACTTCATCATCTGAATTAAAATCCAAATGTCAAAATCCCTGCCTGCGGTAGGCAGGCAAATGACAAAGGAATGACAAATGTTTCAATTCTAAAATATTTTGACATTTTTAAATTTGGCATTGCTTTGAACTTTGATCTTTGACATTTGATATTGGTTTTTACAGGTATTTCCCTAAAATCGGTTCCAGATCCTTCTTTGTTTTTTCAGGGATCAATTTTTTACTTGTGATCAATGCCTGCCTCAGAGCCTCAGAACAGATGCAGTCCCTCTTTTCAGACAGGTGCCTCACTGCTGTCCGTATAGTGCTCTTTGCGGTTCGTGCGCTCTGGGCAAGAATTCTCAAAACTTCTCCGATGGAGACATCGCCTGCTTCCTGATGCCAGCAGTCATAATCAGTCGCGAAGGCGATGGTGGCGTAACAGATTTCCGCTTCCCGGGCAAGCCTTGCTTCCGGAAGATTGGTCATTCCGATGATGTCAACGCCCCAGGAGCGATATAGTTTTGATTCGGCCCGTGTTGAAAATTGAGGCCCTTCGATGCAGATATAGGTTCCCTCCGGATGAACAGTGGCTCCTACTTCCCTTCCGGCTTTTGAAAGAGTCTCACTCAGAGCAGGGCAGACCGGGTCGGCAAAGCTGATATGGCAGACCACCCCATCGCTGAAGAACGTATTGGGACGCCCAACCGTGCGATCGATGAATTGATTGGGAATAATCATATCTCCAGGGTGGATGTGTTCCTTCATGGAGCCGACAGCGCTGACGCCGATGATCCACTGAACGCCGAGCATCTTCATACCCATGATATTGGCCCTGAAGTTGAGGGAAGAGGGCTGAATGCGATGACCCTTTCCGTGGCGGGGGAGAAAGACGATCTTCATCCCTTCGAGTCGGCCTGTAATAAAAACATCAGATGGATCACCATACGGAGTCTTTAATGAAATTTCTTTAACTTCTTCCAATCCATCCATCTCATAGAGACCCGATCCACCGATGACCCCAACAATCCTTTCAGACATGTTTTTCCTCCTCACCTTCAGTTTTTCAAAATGTTAATTGATTTCATTCACCCTGTCAAACATGAGGAACAGGGAGTTATGTCCCCCTGGCTGTAGATTCAAAGAATTAGGTGTTGCATTCACCTGCCATTTGGTGTAGACATATTTTATTGGAAAAGGGAAGCTACAGAATTGAAAAGTGGGGCCTATCTAAAATGCCTAAGATTGCAAGAATTTTAAAGAAAAAAGGAGAAAGAAGAACAAAGCTTGAACGCTCCTTGAACTCTATTGTGCAAAGTTTGAAAGAAATGGGAGCCCAAAAAATCATACTTTTCGGTTCACTTGCGAGCGGGGATGTGGATGTCAATAGCGATCTTGATCTGTTTGTTCTCATGCCATCGGCAAAGACCGGCAAAGAATGGACGAATATTATTTATAATGACATTGAGAAAAAAGTGGCTTCCCACATTATTGCATTCAACCAGGACGAGTTCTGGAAAGAATTACCCACAAGTAGCTTTTTAAGGAATATTTTGAAGGGGAAAGTACTTTATGAAAAGGCCGCATAGGGAGGAATCTCTCCGATGGCTAACTCAATCGCAGGATGAATTTCAGGATGCCGATGATTTGCGGAAAAGAGGGAGATTTTATCTTGCGCTTTTCCATTTTCAGCAGGCAGGGGAGAAAGCACTCAAAGCATATCTATACCTTAAGGTCAAATCCATAGAAGTTTTTTACACCCATTCCATCGATGACCTTTTGGAAATGACCTTTGAGATTAACTCTGACTTCAGGGAGGTAGCCCAGGCCAAAAAACTGGACAGGTACTACATACCCACCCGTTATCCTAACGGGCTTCCAGGGAATGTCCCTTCAAGATACTTCGATGACCCGAAAGAAGCCGAAGAAGCAATGGAGCTTGCAAAAAGCTTAATCGAGCTTGTTGAGAAAAAGATTATGGAAATGGAATGACGAAATATTAAGATAGCCTTTTTTATATCAGGGATACCTAACACGAATACATTAAAAAGACTTGAACCAGCAGAACGTATCCAAAAAGATAGAATCACCGCGTCACTAAACCCACTTTCTTCTTGAAAGAGAGATTTTACAGAATTCGCAGAAAGGTGCTGATTTCATATCGTAATTTTCACAGGAATAATATCATGCCCTACTTTGATAGGTGGTAAATGAATAAGGCGTTGTTTATCTTTCAAGTTGTAGTTTTAGCCCTTTTATTCAGCTGTGGAACACCAAGACCCACCACACAAGAGTATGGCTCATTAAGAGAGAAAAAAGAAAGGTTCGATTATACCGCATATCAGCCGTCGAAACTGATTGATGGTGTGAAAGAGTATGACAAGGTCATTGAAGAAGACTTCAAGAACGTCCCTGCTGGGAAAGCATTTATCTTGCTCGAAGCCAAATCAAGAGCGATTCGGGTCAAGGCGGAATTCTGCAATGAGTTCAGAACACCCAGCGAGGAACATACTACGGTGGTAAAAGCATGGCTAAAGGCCTTTAAGCGTGAGAGGTATACAGACCTATTTCTACAGGAGGTCAAAATCAAGGAAGATAATATTGAATACTGGCTCCCGATACAAGAACAATTAATCTCTTTCCTCCAGAAGGAAATTTATTCAAGTGAGATTGTCGAATTTTTCATTGTCTATTTTGGAGCTTACAATTTTGATCATGTGTTTGTTATAAATGAGTTTCAAAAAGTGCAGTAACCTTGTTTGATTATGTCAAACAACAATCGTTATCTTTTGGGTCATCTGAGGCTGAAGGTAGATGAAGTTGTTTAGGCAGATTTAGTTCGAGGTTTTTCCCTGGAGTTGGCCGCAGGCGGCGGAGATGTCAGCGCCTTTGCTGGCACGGACGATGGCCATCATGCCTCCCTCCATGAGAATTTCCTGAAATCGTCGGACTCTCTCTTCTGATGGTTTTTGATAGGGAATCCCGGGGGCCTCATTGAGTGGGATGAGATTGATCTTAGAGGGAATTCGTTTCAATAAGGTTAGCAATCTTTTTGCATCTTCTGGAGAATCATTTTCCCCTTCAATCATGACATATTCAAAAGTGATGCGGGCTCTGGGGGGAAGGGGAAATTTACGGCAAAGTTCAAGCAATTTTTTAAGCGGGTATCGGAGGTTGATGGGCATGAGACGGCTTCGCGTCTCTTCGTCTGATGCATTAAGAGAGATGGCAAGGCGGAAACTAGTCTTTTCCTTAGCCAGACGCTCCAGTTCGGGAATGAGACCTACTGTGGAAAGGGTTACCCTCCGGGATGAAAATTTAAAGGCCTCCGGATGGGTCATTAGTTCGATGGCCTTTAATGTATTGGCATAATTGGCAAGCGGTTCTCCCATTCCCATCAGAACAATATTTGTGACAGATGCCTTATCCGATAAAGTTTTCTTCACCGCGAGAACCTGATTCAGGATTTCAGCAGTGGTGAGATTTCTTTTGAGCCCCATTTTCCCTGTGAGACAGAAACGGCATCCCATGGCACATCCTGCCTGAGTGGAGAGACAGAGGGTGAGACGCTTTTTTTCAGGGATGAGCACGCTTTCAATCCTATTTTTATCCTCAAGTTGAAAGAGAAATTTCTGTGTTCCATCTTTGCTCTTTTCGATATGAAGAGGGGAAAGGGATGAGACGAAACAGATGTGACTCAACTCTTGTCGGAATGTCTTCGATAGGTTGGTCATTTCATCGAAGTGCTGAAAGCCTATCTTATAGAGCCATCTCAGGAGTTGAATGGACCGATATCGTTCTTTTCCGAACGAAGCGATGAAACTTTCTAATTCGGAAGGGCTGAAGTTCTTAAGATCAACCTTTTCGGTTTTCAAGCTGAAAAGATCTCCAGTGAATTGAAGAAATAGCCGATTTCATAGGCGGCGGTTTCAGGGGCGTCTGACCCATGAACGATATTTCGTTCGATATTGGAGGCAAACTGCTGTCGGATCGTGCCTGTCTCGGCCTTTTTGGGATCGGTCGCTCCCATCAATTCCCTCGTTTTTGAGATAGCTCCTTCTCCTTCGAGGACCATGACCACGCAGGGTCCGGAAGACATAAAGACGGTCAGGCTTTCGAAGAAGGGCTTACCCCTATGGACGGCGTAAAATCCTTCTGCCTCTTTCTTATCCATCGAGATCATTTTCAGTCCGATCACCTTGAGACCGCGACCTTCAAAGCGCTTGATGACCTCTCCAATCAGATTCTTGCTCACTCCATCTGGTTTGACAATCGATAGTGTTCGCTCCATCCTTTCCTCCTATGCGGTTGATTTATTGTTTTTAGTCTATCTTCCCGTAAACTTCCTTGTCAAGACACGTAGGGGCAATTCATGAATTGCCCCTACAGATTGTTTCTGCGAATCATGAACCGCCTTTCCATCCATTCTGGTTTATCCGATGATTACACATCAGGAACATTGACAAGGGGGAGTTGGTTCGACTATACATATATCAATTTCTAAAAAGGAGAGATCGATGGGGGGGAAACAGGCAGAGACTTATGACGTGATCATTATCGGAGGTGGGCCAGCAGGCATGACTGCTGGACTTTACACCTCAAGGGCCAGACTTAAGACTCTTTTGATTGAAAACGCTCTCTTCGGTGGCCAGATGACGACCACCGAATTGATTGAAAACTACCCGGGCTTTCCACAGGGGGTGAGTGGTGATGAATTAAGCCGGCTCATGGAGGAGCAAGCAAAAAGGTTTGGAATGGAGACGATCAGTGATGATGTAACCGAGGTTGGTTTAGAAAATGGCTTAAAAAAAGTGAAGACCTATGGAGGAGAATATGTTTGCCGGGCACTCATCATCTGCACCGGGACGGAATATCGTAAATTGGGCGTACCCGGAGAAGAAGAATTTAGAGGCAGAGGGATTTCCTATTGCGCGACCTGTGATGGAGCTTTCTTCAAGGATAGCCGGATTATTGTGGTGGGAGGCGGAGATTCAGCGCTTACCGAAGCCCTCTTTCTTACGAAGTTTGTCAGCGAGCTGACGATTATCCATCGCAGAGACGCCCTACGGGCGACAAAGATCTATCAGGAGAGAGCGCTCAGCAATCCGAAAATAAAATTCCTTTGGAATTCTGTGGTCCATGAAATCAAGGGAGATAGCGTGGTTCGCTCAGTCGTTGTGAAAAACGTAAAGACCGGGGAAACGAAAGAAGTGGAGATAGAAGGTGCTTTTCTTTTTGTTGGATTAATGCCAAGGACTCACTTTCTAAAAGAGCTAGTTCAAATGGATGAGACAGGATATATCATCACAAATGAGAATTGCGAAACTTCGACCAAGGGTATCTTCGCCGCAGGGGATTGCCGGAAGAAACTGCTGCGTCAGATTTCGACTTCTGTAGGAGACGGGGCAACAGCAGCCTTTGCGGCAGAAAAGTATCTGGAAGAAGGGTAATGATAGTCTTTGGGTCAAGGTTACAAATAGGTTTACGGTGACGATGCTCGTATCGAAACAGGAAGCTCGAACCTTGACATTCGAGTATCCAGCATCCATATACGAGTCTCGATACGAGCTTCGACAGCGATAAACGTCATTCTTAATTTATGAGGCGCCAGATATCAACCACTTTTTTGTGCCTTGTATTTCTAATCATTCCTGTTGCTTCGACCGGCGAGGAGATCAGTAAAGAGGGGTGGCAGGTTCCGGATTTGAAAAATCTTGTCCCTTACTCCATAGTGATACAAAAAGTGGATGGAGCCGAGAAAGTGATTGAGAGGTTTCATACCCCTGACGGAGGCCATGTCGCGAGAATCAGTGGAAATGGGAAAGTATATGCCTATGCAGTGGACAGAGATAGAGAGCCTCCGATTGATTACCTTCTGTTGGATGCAGACGGTTCAGGAAGATTTACGAAAAGATTGAAACCCGACGAAGCCTATATGATCCCGGAATGGGTCTTCCGGTAATCTTTTCACTCTTATGTTTTTTCAATTTACAGTCAAAAAAAGCCAATTTTTAATCCTTCCAGTTTAATCAGATTTGCCAAACTGCAATGAATACACCATGTTGAATTGATGGTGCTTATTTGGCATTAATATTGCTCAATACATAACTAAGAGAAAAATCATATATTGACGATAAAGCCAAACCACGAGTAATCGTGGGACGCCTGCCCACCGAACAGGTGGGAGGCCCACTGTTCCAGAGATGGAGCAGGCGGGGAAAGCTACGGGTCCCAAAAGAAGCCGAAAATTGGTTTCTTACCTTTAGCTGAGAGCTAAAGGTGATTTTTAGTGAATTTGCAATTGCAAATTCCTGGGATCGCCGGGTTGCCGAAACATTTAACTGACACCGGACAGGTTGTAGACCCTTTATCTACCTGTCTATGGTCAGACAAAGAAAATGTCGGGGCCCGTGCTTTTCATCCATCACGGGCCTTTTTATTTGGCGATTATTTTAAACGAGAAGGTGATCAGGATGTCAGGATTAAGAAGGTGTTCTTTTTACCGGGAATATGGAAGTTCGAAGGAGAATAGGCTCCGGGGATATTGCGACCTTAACCATAACTGGATCGTTTGCAGGGGGGATATTCAATCCTGCAAAAAGGTCGACCTGCTGAGAAAATGTTTGCTCGAGGAGAAAAGGAGAGAAGGAGGCGCAAGATGGTAGAGGAGAAAGTATGTCGACTTTTCAGAAGACCGGAGGGACTGGGTATGGGAAAAGGGATCGGCTATTGCGACATCGATAGCAGCAGCACGATCTGCGAGGGAGATGTGTTGTTTTGCGAAAGACCTGATGCCCTGAAGAAATATCTCCGGACGGTATTGGAAGAGATCGAAAAGGAGGAGAAGTAAACCCCGTTAGAAAGTTTTCAACTTTCTAACGGGAAAGCTCACACGAGGCATTAAACCCCGTGTTCGCTGAAAAGGAAACAACCACCATCCCCGCAGCGGAGCTGCGGGGCTTTCTAACGGGGTAAAGAAAGAAACAGATTTTTTAAGGTTAGAGCATCCGTTCATAAAAGGCCTTCCTGCCCAGGGGAGGCCTTTATTTTTTCGACATTTCTCATTTTTATGTTATGATTAATCTATGGACCAGCGTTTCAAAAAAATAAGATAACATAAAACTGGAGGAGGTGAGAGGATATGAGGGAAAACGTAGAAAAGGCTCTGGAGAAGATTCGCCCCGCTCTGCAAGCGGATGGTGGAGATATCGAATTGATTGATGTGGTTGATGGAGTCGTCAAAGTGAGGCTGACGGGCGCCTGCGGGGGATGCCCGATGTCACAGATGACCCTGAAGATGGGTGTGGAGAGAGTCCTGAAGCAACAGGTCCCTGAAGTGAAGAGTGTTGAGACAGCGTAAGAGGAAGAGGAGCCTCATTCGCACGAAGAGTGGGGGTTCAATCTTCTTTTGCTCTTACTCGGGAAAGGGTTTGAAAACCTTTGTAATTTCCTCTGGAGAATGAAAGAAGGGAGAGAGGCTCAAAGCGAAAGAAAGTTCTTTTCTTCCTTCTTCCATATTCTTCTCTTTTGCATAAATGAGAGCCAAACCGTAGTAAGTTTCCGCAATCCTTTTGGCAATCAATTTTCCAGTCACATTTTGAACCGTGGACGTCCCCCGATATCGTTCGGCCTCCGAAGCGATAAGTGCCCTTGATTTAAGAAAGAAGGGTTTTGCTTCCTCTATATTTCCGGTTTGATAGAGACACCAGGCATATCGGTTGAGAAAAAAGGAGCTATTTTCTCTTCCTGACTTAAGTATTTGATAATGGGTCAATGCTTGTTTGAATTCTCGAAGTTCGAAAAGAATTTCAACCAGGAGTGACCTCATCTCTTCCAGATCGATCGATGCACTAGGCCGGTTGATGGCTTCCTCCAAATATTTCCTCGCTAAATCCCATTGTCCCATTCTTTTGGCAATCAATCCCAGCCCGTAATTCGCATTCGAATGGACGGATTGAATATACTCCCGGTCGGCTATAGGATAATCTGCCCAGTAAGGGTTATTGAAATGTGCTAGGGCATATTTAATCATTTTGCGAAATCTGTTTTTCGCATCTTGATTCTGGCCTTTTGCATAGTCGATCCATGCTAGGCCTTCAACCGTGCTTATATTTTCAGGGTTGATCTGGTAGGCCAATTTAAAAACTTTTTCCGATTCTTCCATCATGCCCATTTTAAAAAAGACCCATCCCTGGAGAGAAAGCGACCTCTCATTACGAGGTTTCTGGCGTAGAGCAGATTGTAGGTGGGTTTCGGCATCAGCATAGAGCTGTTTTTGAAAGGCCCTGAGCGCCTGTTCATAGTCAGAAGCTACTTTGATTGATGCGCAGCCTGACAAGATCATACAGATAAGGAGGATCGCGGAACCCAGAAATCGAACCATCTCATTTCCCTCTGATCATTTTTATTCCCACATTGGCTGTGACATGATTGGGCACATACTTCAAAATCTCCAGACAAACTTTTTCTGCCTCTTCTCTCTTGTCCTGTTTGAGGAGGGACCATGCCAGTCCGGCTTGCATCTCGATATCCCCGGGATAGCTCTGCAATACCCTTCGATAGTAAGCTTCGGCCTCTTTAAACGATTTCATATTGTAGTAGATGTAGGCGAGTCGGCTGTTGGCCAGATAAGAAGCCTTATCCAGCAGAAGTATTTCCTTGCCCACTTTTTCTGCCTCGGCCCATCTTCCCTGTGCCATCAGTGGAAGCATGAGCCCCAACCTTGCTTCAACCGAATCCTTATTGAGCCTGACGGCTTTCTGATAGGTACTGGCAGATTCAGGAAATTTTTTCCCGAGATAGTTAAGCCACCCTAATCGCAGATGGAAGAGATAACTCTTCTCTTCGAGGCGTTCTATTCGCATCAGAACGAGGATGGCTTCTGCATAGTTCCCTTTTCCCTCCTCATCATAGGACTGCTGGTAGATCTGAGGAATCGATTCCCCTGAGGCCTGAGTGAGAAAGGGGACTGAGATGAGAAGCAAAATCAATGCAATAGGCCTTCTTGTTTTCATGGGACACCCCCTGGTGAGTTCATTATTTTTTATTATCAAATCTTATGACTTCGACTTTTTCCCCTTTACGATGAAGATGGCTTTCCACCCACCCCAATCCTTCACGAAATACTGCCCTTGTTTCAATGGGTGGGTAAGAATGCGGATTTTGTTTTGAAAAATATCCGGAAACAATCAAATTCTCACCATTCAGTCTACATTGATATTCCATCTTCAGGCCCTTACGGTTAAAGAATGGAGCCGTTAAGTCCGAGAGGGCTCTTCTCATTTTAGGTAAAAAGTGTCTGAGGGGAAGCGTATCGTGATAGGTCAGATTCTCCCCAGACTCATAAGGGACACGCGGTGCAGAGGCATAAAGAATGGAAAGGCCAGAATCGTGACTTCCCTCGAAATCGTAGATGACAAACAAACTATTCTTATTTTCAAAACGAAGACAGGCCTTGTGGGTCAGGGAAGAAAGACAAAGGTGGCCATAGAGATCGATGGAAGTTTCGACCTCCTCGTTCCACTGCCTGTCTCCGGAACGGCAGATGAGGGTGATCTTTTGACCAATGGGAAAAATAAAACAGTCGGCGACCACCTGATTTCTATTGACACTTCGGATCCGGTCTCTCTCGTGCGGGACATAAGTGCTGATAAGGAGAGAGGATTGTCCTTCGAGGACCACTTCATGAAATTCGCTATGGATTGTGGGTGAACCAATACGGGAGGTTGCCTGCAGGTGGAAGTGGAGGTGCGGGACAGAAGATCGTCCAGAGTTTCCACAGAGTCCGATGATATCCCCCTTTCTGACGAAGTCTCCCTCCTTGAATCTTGAAGACCCTGCTGCGAGATGGCAGACCATAGAGAAGCGGGAAGGGCCGTGTTGAATCATCACCAGGTTGCCCCAGTTTTCTTTTAGATTGGGTTCTCCAATCGGGTTGTCCGGAAGATGGGTAATCACTTTCACGATCTGTCCATCGGCACAGGCAAGGATCGGAAGTTTGTAACAGAGGTAGTCTGAAACCTCCTGGCCTCCATTTTTGAATGGCTTTCCGGATGAATCTTTGACTTCGAAATCATAGGCATGCTCCCAGAAGGCCTGGTGAGTGGGAGGGGTCGCAGGTCCCTGAGTGCAGGTCCATATTCCGAGAAAGGGGAGACTGATCGGGTGCTGGAAATGCGAACCAAACCTCATGATCCGGGTTTGGTAATGGAAGAGGTTCGATTCGGGAGTATCGGGTTCGAAGTCAACGGATTTGGGATGGGCATCGAGTGTTCTCTGGTTCATCGCGTAGAGGAAGGTAAGAAGGGTAAGGTTAAAGGGAAGGATCAGGACCGGGAGCCCCAGGGATGAGAGGAGTTCGGCGCTGCTCGCCCACAGGATCGCGCACAGAAGTACTGCCGAGCCTGCAAGGAGAAAGGACGACTTTTGCGGAACAAACCAGACGCCTCCCATTGCCATCGAAGTGAGGATGAAATTAAACCCCACTGAGAGATAGAGGTGTTCCATGGGAAAGTTAAACACCCAGCGGATCAATGCCACGGCCATAGCAAACCCCATGAATGAGAGGATCGTGGCGATTCGGCTGAAAAGAAGAAGGGCGATGAAGAGGATAGCCCCTGACGCCGCATCAGGGATGAAGAGGATTGCTCCGAGCGATTTTAGATAACTAATTACAATTTCAAAGAAGGAGAATTCAAAAACGGATGGGGCTACTTCTTTGAGATTGGAGATGATTCCCTGAATGTTCTTGGAGGCGGACAACACCGGAAAGAAGACCATCAAAAAGGGGAGGGTCAAAACCGGCAGGTTGAAATAGTAACCCAGAAGGGACCGCAAAGCCGCTGTGACCAGGACGATGAAAAAGAGGGCGGGCAGAAAGACGACCAGAAGCGTAGGATCGGCTTTGAAAAAAAAGGTGAAGGCGAGTCCGATGAGAAGGCCGTTATAACCAAACATCCCAGTCCGAATCGCCTCACCGCTCAGATTAAGAAGGCGGGCGAAAAGATTACAGAGCAGGACTGAGATGCTCCCTCCGATGAAGAGGTCCGGATGGACGGCGGTGGCAACGAACATCAAGGCGCCGACCCGTCGATCCTTGGAGAAAAAGATCTGGGAATAACTGAGGAGAAAGGAATCAAGAACGTCGGACCATTTCCCCTTTTTTTTCAAATCGAAATATCGACTCAAATCCAAGGCGGGACCTCTTCAAGAGCCACGATATGATCAAGCGTTTCCCCGCGGCGGATGATATCACACTGGCTATTCCGGGAGATCATGACCACATTGGGCCTTAGGGTAATGAATTGCATCCACTGCGTCACATTATAGGCACCGACGGTTTTGATCACGAGATGATCTCCTGTCTTCACCGGAGGATAGAGGATATTCGCCCGGATCACATCGAGGTTCATGCAAAGAGGGCCAAAGATCACAGTGGGTTCAAGAGTGCCGCTAAATTCCTGCGCAGGAACAATTTCGTGCTTGTACCAGAGAGAAGTGATGAGGTGGTGAATTCCCGTGTCAACCACCAATGCTCTCCGACCATCCGAAAGCCGTTTGTTCGCCTGGACGGTGGTGATGAGGAGTCCCGCTTCATCGATCAACGCCCTTCCGGTTTCGAGGATGAGCAGAGGGAGGTCGGAGGTAGGCCCATTGAGGCCTTCTAGCCCTTCTCCAATCGCCTCCACATACTGGCTAAAAGAAGGGGTGACCTGCTTTCCTGGAAGGTACTGAGAATGGAGCGTATTGGTCGAAGCAAAACCTCCACCGAGATCGATCCATTTGATCGATATTCCCATCTCTTCACGAAGCCGCTTAATAAAAAGGACCATTTTGGCAGTTACTTCCCTGTAGGCGGAAGGTTCCAGAATAAAGGTGCCAATGTGACAATGCAAGCCTGCAAGGACCAAACTTTTACCGAAGCTCAACCGTTTCACTGCAGACCAGGCCTGTCCGTTTTCAAGGTTGAATCCAAACCGGTCCCAGTTCGGAGTGGAACTGAGAGAACAATTGATTCGGATGCCGACCTCTGGCCTTACTCCCAGACGGTCTGCGACTTTCTCCAGCAAAGAGAGTTCATCGAAGTGATCAATATGGATACGGGCTCCCCCCTTCAACCCCTTTTCAAGGACAGATTCTGTCTTGTAGGGCCCGTTGAGGATGATCCGGCTTGCAGGGATCTTTAGGCGAGACGCTTTTTCAAATTCAAACTCTGAGACGACTTCGGCCCAGGAGCCTTCCCTTTCGAAGACTTTGCAAATGGCGTCCAGGTAATTGGTTTTGTAAGACCAGGCTAATTGAAACTTCGGGTAACGGAGGGCGAGCAGTTCTTTTAACTCACGGCAGTAACGAACCATTGTCCGTTCGGAGAAGACAAAGAGGGGGGACCCGTATTTGTCGATAAGGTCCGAAACACGCCACCCATCGATGTGAGTCATCGGTATAATGGCCTGGAGTCTCCCGAATTTATCAGACCATCCGTTCTGGTATTTCACCAGGATCGGTTTTTCGTAAAGGGCTTTTGGTTCATCCATTTCGAATCTCCGGGTCTTACGGAAATTTATCGGTATTGGATCTCTCCTTTTGAGAGGATCTCTTCAAGCCTATCGATCTTTACAATCTGTTCAAGGGAAATCCGGACAAACATGGTTCCCGCCTTACATTCCATCACAGGATCGGGTTCGATTCCCATGGCCATCTGCACAACGGCAATCGGAAGATTCTGGCCTGCGCCCACACAGAGGTAAGTCCATGCAGGAAAACGGGGATTGATCTCAAGAAGAAAGTAGCGGTCCTCCTTCGTTTTAAGGACCTCCATTTCAAATGGGCCGCGCCATTTTGTAAGCTGACAGAACGTTTTCGCCATCGATAAAAATTTCGGATCCTTAACAACCACCCCTGCCCAGCCTTTTCCCTTATCGGTCAGAGAAGTTTTCTTCATCGGAAGACCTCCTATCATTTCACCCTTGCCATTTCCGACGGCAAGGACATCATATTCCTCACCAACCAGAAATTCCTGGATGATGACTGGAAATCCCCATTGAGCTGTGGTTTGATGAAAAGCGATCCATGCCTCCTCTGTCGTTCTAACCAGGTTGGCGCCGTAAAAGATTCCCTTCAGCATGTAGGGAAACGGAATATCTTTTGAGACCTGACAGAGGGATTCGATGTCAGAGACGATTCGGGTTCGAGGGTAATCGATGTGTGCCTTTTCACAGATTTCGTCAAGGTGCACTTTGGAGCGCATATCATATTGCTGTTGTGTGGGCAAGAACAGGTGAATTCCCATGCTCTTTAATTCAGGTTCCAGGCTGATGAACCCGGATATCTCAGAGTCGAGTGTGGGAATGATTACGGAGAGGTTGTTATTTTTCCGGATGTATTCGATGCGTTGGCGGAGAGGGAGTATCCCCTCGGAGGGAGGGGGGATAAGATAGGCTGAATCGATGAGGTCAGAAGCATATAATCCTGGGTCGAGTGATTGGTAGGCAAGACCAATGATCTTTCCCCTAAAACCAGGATGTGCTCGAAGTGAACGGATGACGGAGATGCCAGGGCCTGGATTATCCGTGGCATTAAGCCCTGTCACTCCAATGACCCAGTCGAATTGATCCATAACTGATTCCGATATAGATAAAAGTTATTTTATAGTTCTTCTAAAAATGAAAACTTTTAGGCAATAGCTCGGCTTCCTTCAAAAGGTTAATGAACTCATAAATGTCAGTTCTTATGTCTTCCTCGCTGACTTTAAAATGATTCTTGATTTCAGACTGGATAGCCTCAATATCTTTCCCCTGTTTGAGGAGTTGAAGGATGAGCCTGCCTGTCCCATTTGTATTGAACGTTGATCCTGAATAAGGATCAAAAAGAAAACCAGATTCACTGACGGCAATATCTTTTAATCGGTTGATCAATGTTTGGTCCATTTTTCGTCCTTTTTTGGCAAATGTAGGTAAACCCCGTTAGAAGAGCTTCTCCCTTCTAACAGGAAAGCTCACTTTGGGTATTACCCCCGTGTTTACTAATTAGGTAATTGACTCATCCCCGCTGCAAGCCCGATAGAAACTATGCTTCGCACGGGGCAAGCAACGGGGCTTTCTAACGGGGTAAATCACATGTTAATGAGCAATTTTGATACCAAATGCATTAAATCTTTGAACGTATTGTTTTTTAAAGAGATATTTTTGTATTTGATCGGTTATAAAAATGAAAATGAGAGATTTTTTGCCATTTTTGTTATTAGAATGGTAAAAAATTGCATAAATAACTGTTTTTCAAAGGATTAGTCGTTTAAGTGATTAGGTTGAATAAAGCACTTGAAAAAATGGTTGACCTCTCCTATGATAGAAAAAAAGTGAAAGGAGGAATGAGATGAATAAAACATCGAAAAGTTTTTTCTGCGCAGGAATGATTCTTCTCCTTGTTGTCGGAGCCTACGGGTGCGGCGATTTCTTCTCTGTTCGGACCATTCGTGAGAGAGAACCGGAAAAGACACAGCCGATTGCAACCTCTTACCGATTTGAGGATATCCCTTTGCCGCCCGGGATGAATCTCAACCGAAAGGAATCCTTTGTTTATGAGACAGGGACGACCCGGACCGGACTCCTTGTCTATGAAGGAAAAGGAGAGATGGAGAAGTTAGCCAATTTTTTCAAGCAGCAAATGCCAAAACACCAGTGGCGGTTGGTGAGTAATTTCGAGCTTCACAATGTGATGCTCACCTTTATCAAAGAGGGGTGGAGCAGTGTCATCTACATTCAACCCCAGGGTGATGAGACAAGAAGGATTGAAATCCGTGTGGGTCCCATAGAGATTAAGGTTCTTCCTCCAACGAAATAGAAAGGCTTGGCGATTCTGAATCCAGCCTAACAGGAGTGAATTTCTCCGAAAGGATCGATGCGAAGCATTGATGTTAAACACTAAACTCGAAACCCTAAACTCTAAATAAACTCAAATTTCTAAAACTCAAAACGCACGACTCTATATGCAAATTTTGAGTTTTGTATTTTCAACTTACTTAGGATTTAGAGTTTTGTGTTAAGAGTTTAAACTACTCATCATTATACAATTATACAGCCGCTTGATATGATCAAACCCATCAAATTAGAGTCTCCTGCAAAGGTCAATCTGAGGCTGGAGATATTAAAAAGAAGGGAGGATGGGTATCATGAAATCAGGACCATTTTCCAGAAGATCAGCCTTCACGATACGCTCCATTTCTCCTTGAAGCGAGGGAAGGGGGTTCGTATTAGAACAGACGACCCCAACCTTCCGACCGGAAGAAAAAATCTCGTCTATCAGGCAGTCCGGACCATGTTGGAAAAATCAGGCTATCAAGGCGGGGTTGAAGTCTTGATCGAAAAGAAGATTCCCATCGGAGCCGGCCTTGGAGGAGGAAGCAGTAATGCGGCAGCTGCTCTCAAGGCATTGAATGAGCTTCTAAATTTAAACCTGTGCAAAAAGGAGTTGATGGTAACAGGCACTCAGATCGGGGCAGATGTTCCATTCTTTTTATTGGAGGGGGCTGCCATTGGTTCAGGAATTGGAGAGAGATTGAGAAAAATTACACTACCTCGCTTATGGTACCTTCTCATCAATCCTGATTTTGAAGTGTCCACCCGATGGGCTTATCAAAATTTTGTATTGACCCGTTCGACAGCATCAAGCCTCACATTTGAAGGAGAATTTAAAAAGGGTTGCGCAGGGTCAACCCTGAGCCCCTCGGCCGAGCTGGGAGCCGAGAGCTTGTCGAAAGCCAAACCTCAGCATTTATGCTGGGAAGCCGAAGGGTTGACAAAAACGAAATATCATTTTAATCTTCATGGGTTATTAAAATCGTCAAGGGGCATTTACGCCCTCCTATATAATGATTTAGAGGGGGTTGTATCCGCAAAATACCAGGAGATAGCCTTGATGAAAGAGATGCTTCTATCGTCCGGGGCAAGAGGAGCCCTGATGACAGGAAGCGGGCCGACTGTATTCGGCCTTTTCTCCAGAGAAAAGAAGGCAACAGAGGCATTCAAGCAATTAGAGGAGAAAGTCAGGGGAAGAGGTTGGAGAATTTTTCAGGCCCGAAGTATCCCCTAAAGATTTAATATCGAAATCCAAAGCACGAAATCCGAAGCAATATCAAATTTTCAAAATCCGAAACAAAAAATATTTTTGTTTATGGGATTTGAATATATGGAATTCGGATTTGTTTCGAATTTCGGTATTCGTATTTCGGATTTTATGTTTTGAGATTGGGGTGTCGTCAAGCGGTAAGACACAGGTCTTTGGAACCTGGACTCGGAGGTTCGAATCCTCCCACCCCAGCCAATATATTAAAGTAAGGAGTAGGAGGATGAGAACCTTTCCCCGACATGAGGAGGGGAATCGGGTTCGGCGACCCCGACGGAGTCGGGGGAGGCGGAGAGAGCGAAGCGATCGAGCACATCCTCCCACCCCAGCCAATCTTTGGTAAGTTGAAAGTAGAATGTGGAAAGTGGGAAATTAGAAAATATTTTTTCCACTTTCGACCCTCTACTCTCCGCTTTCTGCTTTAAGGGGGTTCTATGGTGAGAAGAAGGGTGATCTTGGAAGAGGATAAAAACCTGGACTGGCTGAAGATCTTTACAGGCAATTCCAATATGAATCTGGCCGAGGAGGTTGCTAAGAATTTAGGCACGACCCTCGGTAAATCCCTGGTGAAAAACTTCAGTGACGGCGAGATTAATGTCGAGATTGATGAGAGCGTCCGAGGCATGGATGTTTTCGTGGTTCAATCCGTGTGCCATCCCGTTAACAATAATTTGATGGAGCTCCTCATCCTGATCGATGCCCTGAAGAGGGCATCTGCGGAAAGAATTACCGCAGTCTTACCGTACTATGGATATGCCAGACAGGACAGAAAGGTCTCTCCTCGAGCGCCTATCTCTGCTAAGTTGATTGCAGACCTCATCACCGCAGCAGGGGCTTCTCGGGTCCTCACCGTTGACCTTCACGCCGGTCAGATCCAGGGTTTTTTTAATATTCCCGTGGATCATCTCTTTGCCGCCCCTGTGCTTCTGGAATATCTGAAATTTTTAAAGAACGATCTGGTGATTGTCTCTCCGGATGCAGGAGGTGTGGAAAGGGCACGAGCCTATGCCAAACGGTTGAATGCTTCGCTGGCAATTATTGATAAGCGGAGGGAGGGGCCGAACGTTTCACAGGTGATGAACATCATCGGTGATGTTTCGGGAATGGTTGCCATTCTGGTGGACGATTTGGTGGATACGGGAGGGACGCTGGTTCGTGCTGCCTATGCCCTGATAGAAAAGGGAGCGAAGGGAGTCTATGCATGTTGTACCCATCCTGTGCTTTCGGGAAAAGCAGTGGAAATCATATCAGGGTCTCCCATTGAGGAGATGATTGTGACCGATACCATTCCATTGCAAGAAGAAGCAAAGGCCTGTCCCAAGATTAAGGTCCTTTCGGTATCAAGCCTCCTCGCAGATGCCATTCGAAGGATCTATGAAGACGAATCGGTCAGTTGTCTCTTTGTGTGAGACGAATTCAATCCAGTGCAGGGAAATGGCGTCTGTGAGGGTTAGCCAAAACAACACCATCACCTGCACGAATAAAAAAGGGAGTAAACGCTATGGAACGACCTGTATTAAAAGCGGAAGTTAGGGAAGGAAAGGGGAAAGGTGTCGCAAGGAAACTGCGAGATCGTGGGTTTATCCCTGCCATCTTCTATGGATCCCATTCCCAGACGATTCCTCTAATCGTCAACCCGAAAGAATTATCACTCACCCTCCAGACCGAGGCTGGCGGGAACGTCCTGATCGACCTTGACATAAAAAAGGGAGATCAGTTCGAAAGAAAAGTAGTGATGGTCAAGGAGCTTCAGTTTGATCACTTTCAGAAGAGAGCCCTTCACACCGACTTTTATGAAGTGGCCATGGATGTCATGGTGACCGTGGAGGTTCCCATCCATCTCATCGGGAAGCCAGAAGGAACAAAGATGGGCGGCATTCTTGAACAGGTCCGCAGGGCCATTGAAGTTCAATGTCTTCCGGGGGATATTCCGAAGAGCATCGATATTGATGTCAGCGCTCTAAAGATCGGCGACTCCATTCACGTCAATGAGATTCAGGTGGAGAAAGCGAAAATCTTATCGGATACCAACTTCACCATTGCCACTGTAGTTCCGCCTATAGCAGAAGAGAAGAAGGTAGAGGCAGTGACTGCGGAAGCAGCAGTCGAAGGAGCAGAGGTAAAGGAGAAGGAGAAGGAGGAGAAAGAGTAATCGAATTTGAAAATCATTGTGGGACTGGGAAACCCGGGTGCTCCATATGAAGGGACCCGGCATAACATCGGATTTTTAGTGATGGATCGGCTTGCGATCGCACACCATATTCTCATCTCCACAAAACGCTTCAAAGCGCTCTTCGGGAAAGGGTTAATCGACTCTCAAGAAGTTATCCTCATCAAACCGATGACATTTATGAACCGGAGCGGGGAAGCAGTCAACAGGGTGCTTCAGTTTTATCATTCCGGTCCGGAAAATTTAATCGTCATTCATGACGATTTGGACCTTTCGCTTGGAAGGCTTCGTTTTAAAATGAGGGGAGGGGATGGGGGGCATCTCGGAGTGCGGTCCATCATTGAATCCATAGGAGCGAATAATTTTTTAAGGTTGAAGGTTGGCGTCGGAAGGCCACCCAAAGGAATGGATCCTGCAGGTTATGTTCTTGGTACTTTTCCACTATCGGAAGAAGCCGATTTAAACAGGGTCCTTGATCAGGCAACAGAAGCCATCAAAGTGATGCTTTTAGATGGAGTTCAAACTGCAATGAATCGGTTTCAGAAAAAAATCAGATTAGAGGAGGGCTAAATATGGTCTGGATTGGAGTTGCTGGGCTAACGGGATTGGTTGCGTTATTCTTCGTTCTCTTCACGGCCAAAAAGGTGATGAAACAGGACCCCGGAACACCTCAGATGGTTGCCATTTCTGAGGCGGTCCATGAAGGGGCAATGGCTTTCTTAAAAAGGGAATATAAAGCCATCACCATCTTTGCGATTATCGTGGCGCTCGTTTTAGCGATCGGGCTGAAAGGACAGGGATGGCATTTCTCCATCCTTACTGCACTTTCTTATCTGGTAGGAGCAGCCTGCTCCCTGGTAGCGGGTTATGTGGGATTGAGCATTGCCACAAGGGCTAATGCCCGAACCGCCCAAGGCGCCACCAAGGGATTTAATCAGGCCCTCGCGGTCGCCTTTCCGGGAGGGGCTGTGATGGGAATGACTGTCGTGGGGTTGGGACTTCTGGTCTTCTCCATCGTCTTTATCGTCCTTGGAAGTCTGGCTCCCGGCGGAATCATCGAAAAGATGACCGAAGCAGCGGGCATTATCGCCGGTTTCAGCATGGGCGCCAGTTCCGTCGCCCTCTTTGCAAGAGTGGGGGGAGGGATCTATACCAAGGCGGCGGATGTGGGCGCTGACCTGGTGGGAAAGGTTGAAGCGGGCATTCCGGAAGATGATCCGAGAAACCCTGCAACGATTGCCGATAACGTCGGCGATAATGTCGGCGATGTGGCAGGAATGGGGGCGGATCTTTATGAATCCTATATCGGCTCCCTTCTCTCCGGAGTCATCATCGCAGTAACAACACTCCCCACACCTGAGCTAAAATTCAAAGGAGTCATTCTCTGTTTTATCCTCTATGCGATCGGGATCATCGCCTCGATCATCGGCGTCTTCTTTGTGCGAACGGATGAGAAGTCGGATCCGAGAAAGGCGCTCAACAAGGGAACCTACTCCAGCTCCGTCTTCTATTCGATTGGCGCGCTAATTCTGGTCTGGGCGATGTTTGAAGGAAATCTGTCCTACTTCCTGGCCACGTTTTCAGGCATCGTGGCTGGAACGGTGATCGGGTATACCGCCTATTACTATACCTCGGGGAAATCGGTTCAGGCGTTAGCTAAAGCAAGCATCACGGGGTCGGCCACAACAATCATCCACGGTATTGCCCTGAGCTGTCGCAGCACCATTATCCCCCTGGTGGTGATTGCGATTGCCATCCTGATCTCTTTCAAACTTGCCGGCTTTTTCGGCATTGCTCTTTCAGCCATTGGCATGCTGGCTATCACAGGAATGGTTGTCTCTGTGGATGCCTATGGACCCATTGCGGATAATTCCGGAGGCATTGCCGAGATGGCGCACATGGGCAAAGATATACGGAAAATTACCGACTCTCTGGATGCTGCTGGAAATACAACCGCAGCCATTGGAAAGGGTTTTGCGATCGGATCCGCTGCACTGACCGCCCTGGCCCTTTTTCTATCCTATACGCAGGTGATGGGTCTTTCTGCGATTGACATCATGAGCGAAGGAGGAGGATACAAGATCGTGGCCGGCGTTTTCATTGGCGCCGTCATCCCCTACTACTTCGGCGGAGCGACGATGATGGCCGTTGGAAGGGCCGCCTTTAGTGTAGTGGAAGAGGTGAGAAGACAGTTTAGGGAAATTAAGGGATTGATGGAAGGAACAGCCCGAGCCGAATATGCCCGCTGCGTTGACATCACCACCGCCGGTGCACTGAAAGAAATGGTTGCCCCTGGCGTGGTGGCAGTGGCCATTCCTATCGTCTTAGGGAGCATTCTCGGCCCGGAGGCCTTAGCTGGGATGTTGTTAGGATCGCTGGCTACAGGAGTTCCCCTTGCGCTTCAGATGGCTAATGCAGGAGGGGCTTGGGACAATGCGAAAAAGTGGATTGAGGAAGGAAACCTCGGAGGAAAAGGGTCGGATACTCACAAGGCGGCTGTTGTAGGAGATACCGTGGGTGATCCTTTCAAGGATACATCTGGTCCTTCGATGAACATTCTTTTGAAATTGATGACTGTCGTCTCTTTAGTCTTCGGTCCGATGATCCTTGCCATCCACAAATGGCTCGTGTCATTCTTCTAACACAAAAAAAGGTTAAGGTTAAGGTTGAGGTTAAGTTTAAATATTTTCCTCAACCTTGACCTCAGCCTTAACCTCAGCCTTAACCTCAGCCTTAACCTTCTACTCACCTTTTTCGATCTCCATGAAGATCTTTCCGTGGTGAAAGATCCTCACTCCGCCGGTCTCTTCGGAGACGACAATTGCCAGGGCATCAGTCAATCGGGTGATTCCAGCAGCGGCCCGGTGACGGCTTCCCAATCCTAATGGAATTTCGATATTTTCTCCGGAGGCATCGAGGTGGCGGCCGGCTGCAAGAATGACTCCATCTTCACGGAAGATAAAGGCCCCGTCGATGGAAGAGAATTCCTTGACCGTTTGCTTCAGACGATGATCGAGGATATTTCTCTCTTCCTCCGGATACCCCTGAAAGGGATTGATCACCATGGGATGAGAGAATTTAAGCACCTCATCATGTCGGCCAAGAACGAAGATGGTCCCAACAGGCTTCCTTCCCTCTTTCCCTTCCGCGGAGATTTCCAGGGCGAGACTCAAGACAGTTTCAAAGACTTCCGGCCTCACAATCTCCGAGATCACCGGTAAATCGGAGGAGGAGAGAAGTTCAAACTCTTTTCCAAATTCAAGGATCAGAAGATTATCGAGGGCTTTCGTTTGAGGCATTCCGGAAAGACAGATCCACTTGTCCCCTTTTTGGACCAGCCCTTTTGAGAGGGCCTGGATGACGGCCATTTTGATCTGATTGATCCGACCGAGTGGGAGGTCAGGAATTCGAAGCACCTTGTCGAAAATGGAAAGGGCTTCTTGAAAAGAGGTTTCGTCCTTAATGACAAGAATCAGATCAACCTGCTTCTCCTGTCCGATCTTAGCGAGGTTTTCGTAATCTTCAATCAGATCCGCATAGAGAAGCACACCTTTCGATTTTGTCTTTTTGACTGCGGTGCAAGCCATCTCCACCATCAACCGATTCTGTTGTTTCACGTTTTCCTCCTGGTCCCTGCTTACATAAGCTGAATCATTACGCAGGACTTTATTTTCTCTGTGTTTTATTATACAAATATTGGAGAGGAAATCCACCAAAAACTTAAATTCGAAACTCGAAGCACGAAATTCGAAACAAATTCGAATGACCAAAGTACGAAACTCAAAACAGGAAAACCGTTTGAAAATTTGGTCATTTGAATTTCGAATTTGTTTCGAGATTCGGATTTCGATATTCGAAATTAGGATTTGAGGGGGGGATAGATGGGATTTCGGTGCGGCATTGTTGGGCTTCCCAATGTGGGGAAATCAACCATCTTCAATGCCCTAACGGCAGCCGGGGCAGAGGTGGCCAGTTACCGGTTTTGCACCATTCAACCCAACCTGGGCATTGTCCCTGTTCCGGATAAGAGGCTGGAGGAACTGGCGAAGCGGATTCATCCTCAAAAAGTCACACCCACCACTCTTGAATTCTTTGACATTGCCGGGTTGGTGAAAGGGGCAAGTCAAGGGGAAGGACTGGGGAACCAGTTCCTGGACCATATCCGGAATGTAGATGCCATCGCCCACACGCTTCGATGTTTTGATAACAGGAATGTAGCTCACGATTTCGGATCGCTCGATCCAGTACGAGACGTTGAGGTTGTGAATACCGAACTGATTCTCGCAGATCTTCAGACCCTCGAGAAAAGGATGGCCAAGGTGGAAAAACTCCACAGGGTCGGAGCTAAAGAGGCTGCCCTGGAGTTGGAAGTGTACCATGAAGTCCAGACTGTGTTGAACAGAGGACAGATCGCAGGAACCCTCCATTTCACCGGTGAGAAGAAGGCCGTTTTTTCCGACCTCCACCTTCTGACCTCAAAACCTGTCTTTTTTGTGGCCAATGTGGATCAGAAAGAACTTAAGGGTGAAGGGGTCTTTTTGAAAGCATTGCAAGATTGGGCAGGGAGAGAGAAGTTGAGGGTCGTGGTGATCTGCGGTGATCTGGAAGCTGAGATCTCGGAATTGAAAGAGGGGGAGAGAGAGGAGTTCAGAAAGGAGTTAGGCCTGGAAGGATCAAGCTTGGAAAGATTGGTGAGGGTGGGTTATGAAGTCCTCGACCTCGTTACTTTTTATACGACGGTCAGTTCCGAACTGAGAGCCTGGACGGTGACCAGAGGAACTCCAGCTCCCAAAGCCGCAGGAAAAATTCACAGTGATATGGAGCGCGGGTTTATTCGTGCGGAAACCGTCTCCTTCGATGATTTCATCGCCTATGGCTCTGAACATGTGGCAAAAGAGAGGGGTCTTCTTCACTCACAAGGAAAGGACTATCTCGTAAGGGATGGAGATATCATCCATTTCCGATTTCATGTATAATTGTAGGGAATCAGGTTACCAGGAAATCAGGGGGTAGGTTACCAGAGTATCAGGATATCAGGTAAAACCTGGTGCCCTGATGTCCTGATATCCACAACCTGATAACCTGATATTCAGATATCCGCTTTTCAGATTTACTAAGGGCCAGATAATATGAAACCCCTTCGTTATTTGTTCCACATGATTCCCGCCCTCTGGTCTTTCTTGGCGGATACAGTTTTCAGAAACCTTCCCAGGGAGGAAAATCGTCTCCATTATCTCTTTGGAAAGGCCAATGCCTATGACCAGGCGGATCTGTTAGATCGAGCTATCGGGATTTATCAGGAGATATTAAAGAAGGATCCTCATTCTATACCCGTCTTTATGAATCTCGGAGGCCTCTACTTCCGAAGGGGACTATTCCAAAGCGCCATTCCTTCTTATGAGAAGGTGGTTCGCCTTAATCCGAAGCATTACCAGGGGCATTATTGGTTGGCGGTCTGTTACTGGAAATTAGGACGATACTATGCGGCCATTAACACCCTGGAGGAAGTCATCGAATTTCTTCCAACTTTTAAAGATGCTCTGAATTTGATGGGCGATTGCTATGAGAAAGTGGGAGAGGGGGCAAAGGCAGAGCACTACTATTTAAAGGCGATCAACGCCGACCCGGATGGACGGGTCATCCATGGGGGAATTCTAAATGGTTCGATGGGCGAAAAGAGGAGAGAGGAAAGGATAAGGCATTAGGGGCAAGCATCCTATTATGCTCTAAAGGGAGCGCCTCAATTCCCTTCTCTTTTCTGAAACTTTTTTTTCGCTGAAAGATATTTTTCCTCATCCATGATTCGAGGGGATATCCCCTGGAACCCTCCCAGTTTCGGGTCAGGAGGCAGAAGAATCCAAGCGATCCCAAAATCCTTATCCACCTTAACTACCTTGTCCCCCGGTTGAAGTTTTTTCATAGAGACGAATAACACGAATGACATCGAATAGTACGAATTGTGTAAACCCTGCGTGCTTTTCTAAGTGCTATGATTAGCATGATTCGTCATCCCATTTCAAGGGATAGTTGATAGGTCTGGAGGCTGAAATTTAAAAAGATGGATCCAGGAAACCGTTTCCAACAGATTCGACGAGTCCTGATTTATACCCTTCTTCTCAACTGGGGGGTGGCAGGAGCAAAGTTGATCTATGGTTGGCTCATTCAATCTGCCAGCATGAAGGCCGATGGGTTCCATTCTTTTTCTGATGGCTCATCGAATCTCGTCGGTTTATTGGGCATATGGGTTGCCTCCCGTCCCGTTGACCAAAGCCATCCCTATGGCCATAAGAAATTCGAAACCCTTACCTCGGTCGCCATCTCTGCCTTCCTCTTTCTTGTCTGTTTCAATGTGATAAGAGAGGGTATCTTACGCCTGATGCATCCAGTGATTCCTAATGTTAGCCTCAGTGCGTTTCTTGTGATGATTGTAACTTTGGCAATCAATATAGGTGTCATGGTCTATGAGAGTAAAAAAGGGAAAGAGTTGGGGAGCGATGTGCTTGTCTCTGATGCGCTTCACACCCGTGCGGATATTCTGACTTCTATCTCCGTCATCATTACGCTGATTGCCATCCGACTGGGTTACCCCATTGTCGATCCCATTGCCTCTCTCCTCATCGCTCTTTTCATCGGATATGCGGCTGTTCAAATTCTGAGGGAGAGCACCCGGGTGCTCAGCGATGGAACAGCCATCCCCATTCAGGCGATCGAGAAGGTTGTTCTGGCCATTAAAGGAGTGAAGGAATGTCATCAGATTCGGAGCAGGGGGCGGGCGGATGACATCCATATCGATCTCCATGTTCTGGTTGACCGGGAGATGGATGTCCACCGGGCCCATCACCTCTCATATGCCATCGAGAATAAAATCAAGAGGGATTTCCCAGGAGTGACCGATGTGGTGGTTCACATTGAACCCGTGGGAGAAGAGAAAGTACCGAATAAAAAAGGTGGGCCTGGACCTTCTGCTCAAACCCGCCCCTAATCACCATCGCACCCTGACTATTCTTTTTTACTTCCGTTGGGGAGGGTTGTTTCTTCATTCCCAACCTCTAATTTCGACTTAATCTCACTGATGAAATAGAGAAGAACTCCCGCCCCGATCAAGATGAAAAGGATAGGGAGAATTCCTTTGAAGACACCGACGAACATCGGCCACCAGCAGATCAGGAGGAGTATCCCCAGAATGGTGATGACCACCCCAACAATGATCCCGATGACATGCGACATCACTCTCACCTCCTTTGAAAATATCTTTTTAGGAAAAGAATTACTGAATGGCGAGATAGAAGTCAAGAATTCTGTCTTCCTGTCCTCTCTTCTTATCCCAACAATCCGGTCTGCTCATTGAACTGGTCAATGAGCTCATCTATTTTCTGAACCTGCCCGTGGATTCGTCCCCAGTAGTTTGGAGCATCATACCACTGTTCATTCAACTCCGAAAGTTTCCTGCCCTGCTGTTCGATCCATGTAAAATACTTCAAGTTATGAATTCGGCGTTTATCCTGATAACTGAGCTCATGTAGATGGTCCGTGGAGATTCCCATGAGATAACGGTGGTAATCTTTAACGGCATCCATCTCCGAATAAGGTCCAAGGGTTCGCAGTAACTCCTTGAGACGGGAGCCATAAAGATCCATGGAATCTGTCCACACGGTCACAACGAGGTCATGCCGGGTTAATTCATAGTATTTGGCAAATTTGATGGCGCACAATAGATTGCCGATGCTCGATATCCCAAGAAGGGGAAGCTTCGAAATAATCTCCTGCTTCACCCCCTGTTTTTTTAAATAGTCCCAGCCGGGAGGCTCGTTAAAAAGCCGGATCAGACTCATGCAGGCCTGATCGTCCACGTCGATGATCATATCCGTATTTTTGACATTGTGGATCCAGGGGATGTGTTTGTCACCAATTCCTTCAATGCGATGGTCTCCAAAACCGCAAAGCAGAAGAGTGGGGCACTGAAGCGCCTCGCCTGCAACTATTTGACTTCCTGGGAAGACCTCTTTTAAATAATCGCCGGCTCCCAGGGTACCGGCTGATCCGGTCTGGGAGATGAAGCCGGCGAATCGGTCATTATCTCCCATCATTTTACGGAGAACCTCTTCAGTCGCATGGCCTGTAATTTCATAGTGCCAGAGATGGTTCCCGAATTCCTCAAATTGGTTGAAGATAGAGATATCCTGACGCATCTTCTTCAGTTCCCAGCATTTGTCAAATATCTCTTTCACATTGCTCTCGCCGCCTGGTGTGGTGATCACCTCGCCTGCCATCCTGGAGAGCCAGTCAAATCGTTCCTGACTCATCTCTTCAGGCAAAATGGCAATGGATTCACATCCTAATAGAGCCGCATTATAAGATCCGCCCCGGCAGAAATTTCCGGTGGAGGGCCAGACCGCTTTTTGTTCGGTCGGGTCGAACTGACCGGTAACCAACCTGGGAACCAAACACCCGAAGGTGGCTCCGACTTTGTGACAACCCGTAGGGAACCACTTCCCAATCAGGGCGATAATCCGGGCAGGAACCCCTGAGATCTCTGAAGGGATTTCCATTGTATTGACCTCTCCGAAACCTCCGCCATGATCAACGGGTTCGTTCTTCCAGGTGATCCGAAAAAGATTATAGGGGTGGACCTCCCAGAGCCCAATCTCTCTCAATTTGTCCCTTATCTTCCGAGGGATCAATTCCGGATTTCTCTGTTGTCGGAAAGTTGGGATGACAATCTTTTTTTCTCTGGCCCGATGAATCGTTCTTTTCAAATTTTCTTCATTGATCGTGAGGTCAATCATGCCGATTCTCCCTTATTTCTTGTATAAGAAAAGGCCATTGTCCAGGGCGGCCTGAACCGCTTTCAGGCTGGCTTGGATCCGTTTGGGTTTTCCTGTGGCCTGCATCGCTGAAGAAATATCCTTAAGACCACTCCCTGTGGCAAGAATAACAATCCGTTCTTCAGGCCGGACCAGGCCTGTCTGGATAGCTTTGAACAACCCTGCCAGGGAGGACGCTCCAGCCGGTTCTGCAAATACTCCGCACCCCCTTGCCAGGGTTGGGATAGCTTGAAGGATCTCCTCATCGGTTACGATTACAAAGGCTCCTCCGGTCTCCCGGACAGCCCGCATTGCCTTGATGCGATCGCGGGGCAGGCCCGCGGCCATGCTGTCAGCAATCGTTTTGACCTCGATAGGTTTGATTTCGGAAGGGTCCAATCCCTTTTCCCAGGCCTGACAGAGGGAGGCTGAGCCAGACGCCTGAACTCCGATCAACCGCGGCATTTTCCTGATCCACCCCAATGCGAAGAGGTCTTTTAAGCCCTTATGGATTCCGCCTATGATACAACCATCTCCAACGGGAACAATGATCACATCGGGCCCTTCCCATTCCAACTGTTCATAAATCTCGTAGAGAACCGTCTTCTTTCCTTCGGTCATGTAAGGGTTGTATGCGGTATTCCGGATGTACCAGCCATAAACTTGTGCAGATTCCAGACAAAGATCGAAGGCATCATCATAGGTCCCTTCGACCAGCAATACGGTTGAGCCATAGACCATCAATTGAGCGATCTTGGCTTCAGGTGCAGAGGCTGGCACAAAGATCACATTGGGCAGCTGAATACTGGCGCACAGTCCGGAGAGCGCTGCTGCGGCATTGCCGGTGCTTGCTGTGGTAATCACCTCAGCACTGTTTTCCTGAGCCTTCATAATGGCCATCACGCTTGCCCGATCCTTAAGGGATCCGGTGGGCTCACGGGTCTCGTCTTTTACCCAGAGGTTCTTTATCCCTAATAGGCCGGCAAGCCGGTGCGATGAATAAAGGGGCGTCCATCCGACCTTTAAGGGTGGAACAGGGGTGTCGGATGCTACAGGCAGAAGAGGTCTGTAACGCCAGAGGCTGTCCTCGGTTGACCGATTTAGATCATTTTGGGAAAAAGTTGAAGCGATGAGATCGTAATCATACTGGACATCGAGAATGCCTTCATTGCCGTGTTTCGGGCAGACGTAGCGAACTTCTTCCGGCCCGTATTCATGGCCACACAAAAGGCATTTTAGATGCTTAATAGGTTGCATGCTTCCTTAAAAAATATTGTCGTATAGTCGTTGGTCAGATAGTCGTTTAGTCAAATGACTATAAGACTAAGAGACGATGAGACTATGTGACAGAATTAGAAACCGACCCGTTTGATCCCTCTTTTCTTTATCTCCTCCAGCAGTCGGACCGGATCTTTGAATCGGGCATTGATGATCACTGAGGCGATGATATAGGGTTTGAAGCCTGCTTCTTTGTAAGTGGCGATGCGGAATTTCTCAAAAACAGAATCCTGGACTTCCCCCTGTTTGCAGGAGACATTGGAAATATCTGCAGGAAGGCAATGCATGTAAAGGGCCTCTCCTTTTCGGGTCAGTTTCATCTTTTCTTCAGTGCACTCCCAGTTTTTAAACCTGGCGTTCTGAGTGAGGCATTCTTTCTCGAGATCTTGAAGACCCTCCTTATCGTTCTTTCTTAATAACTCCGTCCTTTTTTTCATCACCCGATATGGAGCCCAGCTCTTGGGATAGACCATATCGGCATCCTTGAATGCCTCATCCATCGAATCAACGATGGTGAATGCCCCACCGCTTTGGGCGGCATTCTTCTTGGCGAGGACTGTCACATCGGGAATCAGTGAATATCCCTCTGGATAGGCGAGGCTGACCTCCATTCCAAAACGGGTCATCAGGCCAATGATTCCCTGGGGCACGGAAAGGGGTTTTCCATAGCTCGGAGAATAGGCCCAGGTCATGGCGAGCTTCTTCCCTTTTAGGTTTTCAAGGGAGCCAAAATGGTTTTTGAGATGGAGCAGGTCGGCCATGGATTGGGTCGGATGATCAATATCGCACTGAAGGTTGATCAGAGCAGGTCGCTGGTTTAAGACGCCAGCCTGGAATCCCTCATCTAACGCTTCAGCCACAGCCTTCATGTAGGTGTGACCGGCTCCGAGATAGATATCGTCCCGGATCCCCATCACTTCCGTAAAGAAGGAGATCATATTGGCAGTTTCCCGCACGGTTTCACCGTGGGTCAATTGGGTCTTCTCCTCATCCAGATCCTGAACCCCGAGGCCTAAGAAATTGGCGGCGGATGAGAAGGAAAAGCGGGTCCGGGTGGATTTGTCTCTGAAGATGGATACGGCAAGGCCGGAGTCAAAGCATCGGGAAGAGAGTTGATGGTGATGGAAGTAACGCAGGGCTTCGGCCACATATAATATCTGTTTGATCTGGTCGTCCGATTTTTCCCGGGTGAGCAAAAAGTCGGTTTGATAAAGGTTTGCCTTCGTTTTTTTTAGAGCCTTTATGATTTTTTGGTATTCCATATCCATCCTTCCAAGATGATTTACAGTTGAGAAGCATAGAGCGCATAAAAGGCAGATGCCTTTACCAGATCCTCAATGGGTATTTTCTCATTTGGGGCGTGGGCAAGCGCCTCATCACCAGGCCCAAACCCGATCGTGGGGATGCCATATAGGCCGGTAATCGTTACAGCATTGGTGGAGAATGTCCACTTATCCACACTGGGTGTGTTTCTGAAGAGAGATTCATAGACCTTAATTGCTTTTTTTACTGCGGCATGTTCTTCCGGAAGCACCCAGGTGGGGTAATATTTCTCCATCCCGTATCGAAGGCCGGTATAGGCCTTTTCTTCATATTGAAGGATCTGAACCTCTGCGTCCACCTCTTTTACGATCTCTTTGATTTCAGTTAGAGCAGATTCTTTTGTCTCTCCCAGGGTCAATCTGCGGTCAACATGGATTTTTGCGTAGTCGGCCACCGCACATAAGGAGGGACCTTTAGAAACGAAATCGGTAATCGTGACCGAACCCTTTCCAAGAAAAGGATCGCTTTTTAAGCGGTCATTGAGGGCCTTGATATCGAGACAGGCCTTGGAAGCCATATAGATCGCATTTTTTCCCCTTTCGGGTGCTGACCCGTGTGCGGATATCCCTCGAAAAATTACCTCCATCTCCATCCTTCCCCTATGGCCACGGCTGATCTTGCCGTTGGTGGGTTCGGTGCAAATGACAAGGTCCGGCTTTATCCGGTCTTCTTCAATAATATACTTCCAGCAGAGGCCGTCGCAGTCTTCTTCCATCACACTGCCTACAAAATAGACGGTTACATCCTTATTTAACCCCAGCTCTTTAAGAATTCTGGCGGCCGTAACAATACTCGCTGCCCCTCCTTTCTGATCCACTGTTCCCCTTCCCAAGACATATCCGTCTTCGATCTTGCCGGAAAAAGGATCGAACTCCCAGTTATCCGGGTTTCCCGCCTCAACCGTGTCCATGTGGGCGTCAATCGCTAATATCTTCTTCCCATGGCCAAGGCGACCAATCACATTTCCAAGGCCATCCATCTTCAATTCGTCCAGATTCAACGGTTCCATCTGGCGTTTAAGTTCCTGCTGGACCGCTTCCTCTTTTGTGCTGAAAGATTTGATTTTGACCAGCTTGGAGAGATTTTCTGCTGTTTCGCCCTTATACCTTTGGGCGAGATCAAGGGTTTTTTCTTCAGGAGTCATTCGTTAAAGCGCCTTTCTTCTGTCAATGTAACCCAATGAGATGGTCAATCAGGATTCAATAAAACCTGCAATTTAATAATATCCAAGGAGTTTAGGGATGGCCATGGGGATATCCGGGACAAAGGTGATGACGAACAGGGCAATAAATTCCATGATGATAAAAGGCCATATCGCCTTAGAGAGTTGTTCCAGGCTCAGTTTAGTGATCCCACATGCCACAAAGAGGCAGGCTCCTACGGGTGGTGTCGTCAGGGCAATATTGAGTGAAAAGACCATGATGATTCCGAAGTGGAGGGGATGGACACCATGGCTTACCGCAAGGGGATGAAGAATGGGACCTAAGATGATCAGAGCGGCTGCAATGTCCATGAAACAACCCACAATGGCCATGAGAAGCAGGACCATGAGGAGAATGATGGTCTTGTTATCGCTGATGGAGACCATGGCTGAAGCCACGGCTTCAGGAATTTTTTCAGAGGCTAAAATCCATCCGCAGATGTTTGCCGTTCCGATAATTAAAAAAACGACGCCCGTGGTCATGGCTGTCTTATAGAATAGCGATGGGAAGTCGCTGAGTTTAAGAGTTTTTAAGACGAATAGGCCGATCAGGGCTGCATATCCGACAGCCACTGCCGCGGCCTCTGTCGGCGTGAAGATTCCCGTAAGGATACCCCCCAGTATGATGACTGGCATTAAAAGAGGGATGAATGCTTCACGGGTTGATCTGAGGACTCCCCGCAGGGAACTCCTTGGCTTTTTGGGGTAGTTCCTTTTTGCGGCAAAATAGGAGGCCATGAGCATCAGTAAAAACGCAAGGAGCAAGCCGGTCAGGATTCCGGTAGCAAAGAGTCCTGCAATGGACACATTCATCAGGGAGCCGTAAATGACCATCATATTGCTTGGAGGAATCGTAGGGCCGATAATGGACGAAGAGGCGGTGACCGCCGCACTATAATCGGGCTCATAGCCCTCCTTCACCATAGCCGGGATGAGCATGGTGCCAATGGCTGCCGTGTCAGAAACGGCAGCTCCGGTCAGACCGGCAAAGAAAATACTGGCCACGATATTTGCGTGGGCCAATCCTCCTCTCAGATGCCCTACCAGGACATTGGCAAACTGAACAAGACGATGTGTGATCCCGGATTTGTTCATGATCTCGCCAGCGAGGATGAAGAAGGGCATGGCCATCAATGTGAACATGTCGAGACCGGCGAAGAAACGCTGAGGGACCATGTTTAAAAGGACAGGGACATCCATCTTGAGAAAAACCGCAAGGGCTGCAATTCCAAGGGCAAACCCGATCGGCGTTCCGAGCAGCAGGAGTCCTAAAAAAACAAATCCTATGAAGATAAGCATCTCATCCCTCTAATTCGTTGACTCCTTTGATGGGCAGATTATCTTAAGAATGAGGAAAACGGTTTGAAGCATGGCCAGGAGGCCGGCAATAGGGATTGCCGCCAGAGACCAGATCATAGTGAAGCCGAGGAGAGGCGAAAACTGATTCCTTCCACTCATGGCCATTAGGTAACCGCGATGGGTCAGAACCCATAGAAAGGCCAGAATGGCCAGATGGACCGAGATGGCCACCCACCTCCGGACCTTCGGCGGAAAGGAGTTGACTACGAGGTTGATTCCCACATGTTCTCCTTTCATAATCCCCATGCTGACAGCGAGGGAAGCAGCCCAGATCATCAGGTACCGGGCTGCTTCCTCAGTCCATCCGAGGGGGCTTCCAAGAACATAGCGGAAGATGACACCGAGGATAACGATCACCGTCATCCCTCCGATGGCAATCATACAGGGAATGGCGGCAATCCTTTCCACGATCCATGCAAGCTTATCCATGACGTGAAGAAATCCCCTTTGTTCAGGCATCGACTCCATCGATACAAAAACCTCATTTGACCTGAGCCTTCATCTTTTTCTCAGCCACATCAATCGCCTTTAAAAATTTATCGGCCCATGTCTTTCCTTCCTCTCCTAACTTTTCTGAGATGATTTTCTGGGCGCCTGCAATGGCCTGCCTTCTGAACTGGGCGAGCTCTTCCACGCTGGGAGTATAGATCTCCATTTTCTTCGCAATCACCGGAAGACCCTTATCCGATGATTCGATAATCCGGTTCAATCCTCTGCCGGACATCACAGCCGTATTGGCTGCATCCAGAACGATCTCCTTTTCCACCGGGGTCAGTCCCTGAAACCATTTGTCGTTCAACACCCAGACATAGGGAGCATAGAGATGATTGGTCAGGGTGATATATTTCTGGACCTCGAAGAATTTTGCGGTATTGATGATCGGAATAGGGTTCATCTGGCCGTCAACCACACCTGTTTGGAGAGCGGTGTAAACTTCCACCCATGCGATGGGAGTGGCCGCGCCTCCAAGCGAATCGATGATTCCCATATGAAGAGGAATGCCCATAGTTCGGATTTTTAACCCTTTCATATCTGCAGGCGTTTTGATAGGTCTCTTCGAATTTGAGATCTGGAAAAAACCTCCGGATTCGCCAAAGCCCAGAACTTTAAACCCTGTCTTTTTGCGGATATCCTCTGCCATCTCCTGACCGAAAGGCCCATCATAGACCTCATAGGCTACCGCATAGGAATTGAAAGCAAAAGGGAGGTTGGTGACATCGTAAGCCTTATAGAATTGTGCGATACCTGTTCCTGAGGCGATATAACTCTGGATCACCCCCTGCTGAACCTGCTCCATCGATTCCCGTTCTTTTCCAAGGACGCCTGCAGGGAAGAGTTCGACCTTGATGCCCATATTGGTCCTTGCTTCCACCATCGTTTTAAATACAGCGGCAATGGGGGCCGTCGGATTTTCAAAGGGCTCCTGGGGATTCAAATGGGCCAGTTTTAAAACTTTTGATGCAGAGGCATCCCCTGAACAGATGAACATGACTAATGCGAATACAGAGATGGCTAAAACCGTTTTACATAATGGATGATGGGCCTTCATTTTTCTCCTCCTTAAAAATTTAATTGTTTATCTCAACTCTCTTTCGGTAAAGAAAGATTCACCTCCTTCCTGATGCTGTTTCCTCCGATAAAGATAACCTCAACATTTTCTCTGTTCTTAACGCTTTGCGGAAATGGGAACAATAAGATGATTCGATTGTGAGAATGGTCCATTTCTTGAAGCGGCTTGAATTATAGAAAAATACCTCACTCCTGTCAATAGAAACTCTTTTTGAAACTCTTTTTGAGATATATTTTGTGGAACAATTTTTTATTCTAACTTCATGTTGAATTTGTTCTTGAAAAAGAGGCTCAACCTTGTTAAATTCGACCTGAAGGATTTAAGGATTGCTGCTCGAGGGGGTAGCAAACATATTCAAAGGAAAAGGAGGGTATGAAGATGAAGTGTTTTAATCGGATGATGGTTCTTGTTCTTCTTTTAGCAGTCTCGATCTTTTTAATCACCTCAAGCGGATGGGCGCAGTCAAAGGTGGTGAAGATTGGTTTCATCGGTCCTCTCACCGGACCCAATGCGGCCCAGGGAGTGGGGGCGAGAAATGCGTTCGATCTTGCCATTCGTGAGGCCAATGCTTCCGGAAAATATCCTTTCAAAGTTGAGATGGTGGCTCTGGACGATGCCTCCGATCCTGCCACGGGTGTGGCGGCTGCACTCAAACTCGTCTCTGACCCGGCTGTGGTGGTCGCCAGCGGTCATTGGAACAGCCCGGTGGCCTTAGCCACGATCCATATTTTTCACACCTATAGAATTCCATTCATCGTATGGGGGGCAATCCATCCCGACATCACCGGCTTCTATAAATATCCTGGGGTTAATCGAGTGGCCCCAACATTAGTCCAGGAAAACGGACCGCTTATTGACTGGGTGATGGGAGAATTGGGGTATAAGAATTTCGCCATTATTTCGGATACAAGCAGTTATGGAGAGATGAACCTCAAGGCTTTCCGGCCCATGGCAGAGGGCAAGGGAGCGAAAGTTCTTTCCGTAGACAGCGTTACTGTAGGAACAACAGACTTCCGTCCCATTCTGACAAAAGTTAAAGGTCTTAATCCGGATGCCGTCTATTTTGGAGGTGTGGTGATGGAGGGAGCTCTCATCCGGGACCAGATGGAGAAGGTGGGGCTGAAGAAGCTGTTCTGCGCCATTTCAGGAATTAAAGATGACAAATTTTTAGAAGTAGCTGGTCCTTCAGGCGAAGGGGTTGTGACCATTAAACCCGGAAGGCCCATTGATAAACTCGAAGGAGGAACAAAGTTTGTTAAGGCCTATGAAGGTGCAGGATACCGGGAGCCTTTTGGAGCCTATGGTCCAAACGCTTATGACTCCGCAGGGATTCTTCTTGAAGCGATTTCGAAGTCCGGAACGGATGACAAAGCGGCCATAGCGAAATATATCAGGGGAATTAAATATAAGGGCCTGATGGGAGAAACCAGTTTCGATGCAACCGGGCAGACGACGAACCTCATTGTCAGTCGATTCGTAGGGCAGGGTGGTAAATGGGTTACCTGGGAAGAATCGGATTATGCCAAAGGGTCAAAGAAACTTCCCAAATAATCAGTCCAATTTTATGCCCCGTTAGAAAGGACCGTTGCTTCCAGCAAGAATGAGTTAATTTCATGTTGAGCGAACACGGTATCTAAAGCCCGTGTGAGCTTCCTGAATGGAACGAGGCAGACTTTCTAACGGGGTTTGCCTAACCCCTCGGGCAAACGTTTTTGTTTTCAATTGCGGTATAAGTCCGTTCATGGGTAGAGAAACCCTGTCTTGTATGAACCGTTCATCCTTTGAGAGCCTCAGGATGAACGGTGAATCAAATAGTTCACCACGAACGGAATTATGTTAAACCTGGTCACTTGACCATTCGTCGTAGTTTTTTCAGGAAGGAGAAATAGAGTGGCGGAAATCATACAGCAGATGATTAATGCATTGCTCCTCGGATGTACTTACACTCTCATCGCTATCGGTTTTAATCTCTTTTTCGGCGCACTCAATGTGGTGCACTTTTCCCATGGGGATGTTTGCATCCTTGGAGCCTTTATGACCCTGATCCTTTATGGGCTGGCGAAATTCCTTGGACTGGTAACCTTCCTCCCGGGTTTCCTTTTCATTCCCCTTTTAATTCTTCTGGCCATGATCCTCACAGGACTGATAGGGACCTTTTTCGAGAGGGTTGTAATCAGACCCTTTCGCTATGCGCCTCTATTAATGGTGCTGGTGGCTACAGTGGCTTTAGGCATGGTTGTGAGGGAAACCGTCAGACTCTCCTTTCCCCACGGAAGCAATCCGCAGATCTTTCCGAGGATTCTGCCACAGACCAGTTTTCAATGGGGAGGGGTTCTCATCCGGCTCGACAATTTAATCATTTTTGGAACAACGATCTTCCTCATCTCTATGATGTTCCTCTTTATAAAAAAGACAAGAATGGGAGCTGCCATCCGGGCTGTCTCACAGGACACAGAGGCAGCCGCCATGATGGGGATCAATATCGACCGTACTGTGGCGGTCACCTTTTTAGTCGGTTCTGCTCTTGGCGCGATTGCCGGTATTCTCATCGGGGCTTACAACAACATCATCCGGTTTGACATGGGACTGATGGGAGGCGTCAAGGGATTTTCGGCTGCTGTGGTGGGAGGATTAGGCAATGTTTATGGCGCTATCATCGGCGGTTTGATTCTTGGATTTGTAGAGACCTTTGCCGCTGCCTTCATCCCCGGGGGCACTCCTTATACGGATGTCTTTGCGTTTTTAGTGGTCATCTTCTTCTTAATTTTTAAACCCTCAGGGATTTTAGGAGAGAAGGTCTACGAAAAGGTTTAAGGAGGTTTCTAAAATATGCTGACACGGACCATTGGACGAGCCGTTCTCCTGCTTGCCGTGGAGGCTTGTTTTTTCATTCTCTTTGCCGCCTTCATGAAAACAAATGAAACAGGATATGTGGTTGCCTTTCTTCTCTTTTTCATCGGCATTGGGGTGGTATTCAAAAAGTGGGATAAAGCTCGCATCGCACTGACCGAGCTCTTTCATGAGATGAAGAGCGTTGCAGGAGTAGGGTTTGTTGTGATGCTTCTCACCCTTCCGTTCGTCTTTAAATCGAGCCCCTATCTGATTCATATCTGCGTCATGGCCGGTCTCTTTGCGATCCTGGCCCTCGGGCTCAACTTTCAGCTCGGAAGCACGAATGTGGTCAACTTTGCCACAGCAGCCTCCTACGGGATCGGGGCCTATGCCTCCGCTCTTTTGGCGGTCCATTTTCACATCTCCTTCTGGTTAGGCCTTCTGATTGGCGGAAGCCTTGCGTCTCTCTTCGGCCTTCTCTTAGGGATTCCCTGCATGAAGACGAAGGACTACTATTTGTCCCTGGTCACGATTGCCTTTGGATTGATCATCTATATCCTCCTCATCAATTTTTCGTGGACGGGCGGACCCAATGGCATTCCGAACATTCCTCCTCCCTCCCTTTTAGGCCACTCCTTCAAAGATCCATTAAACCTCTTTGGGTACCAGCTTCCTTTTCAGTCAAATTATTACTACCTGATTTTCCTTCTTGTAGGGGGGTCTCTCTTTGTCGCCCACCGCCTTCATCATTCCCGTGTAGGATTGACCTGGAACGCTATCCGGGAGGATGAGATTGCAGCGAAGTGCCATGGGATTGATGTGACCTGGTATAAGATACTGGCCTTCTGCATCGACGCCTTCTTTGGAGGGGTAGCTGGAACAGTTTACTCTCACTACATCGGTTTTATCTCTCCTGAGAATTTTGCCTTTATTGTGTCGGTGGTTGTGGTGACGATGGTGATTCTTGGTGGGATGGATAATGTCTTCGGAGTGATCATCGGAGCCATCCTGTTGACGATTCTGCCTGAGAAGTTCCGGGCCTTCGAAGATTTCCGGGTACTCATCTATGGAGTGATTGTCGTTACGATGTTGATGTTCAGGCCCCAGGGCCTCTTTCCACAGAAGATGAGAGTCTATAGAAAATAAGTTGGATGGATCAATGCCAAATAACAAAGTCCAAATGTCAAAGGAATGACAAAACCTAAATTTCAAGAATCTTTGACATTGGAACTTTGGATTTATTTTGGAATTTGAACTTTGAACTTTGAACTTTGACATTTTAAAAATCGGCTATTGCCAATGAGGTAGAAAATCCTATGTCCCCATTGTTAGAAACCAAAAAGCTGACGATACGCTTCGGAGGATTAGCCGCCGTCAATGAAATGGATTTCATCATTGACCATGGGGAGACCATTGGGTTAATCGGGCCGAATGGATCAGGAAAAACGACTTTTTTCAACCTCCTTACCGGCATCTATAAACCAACAGAAGGTGAGATCCGATATTGTGGGGAGAGCCTGTCCAGGCTCCCTACTTTTAAGATCGCTAAACAGGGGGTGGCCCGAACTTTCCAGAACAACCGTCTTTTTCTCAATCTGAGTGTGCTTGATAATGTTCTGGTCGGGATGCATCCTCATCAGGATTCGAACTGGTTTGATGCTATCTTCCGACGAAGCTATGTGGAAAGAGAGACCGAAAAAGGAGTAGAAAAGGGATTGGAGCTTTTAACCCAGTTCAGTGAGGAACTGGCTTCAAATTGTTATCAGCGGGCAGGAGATCTCCCTCAGGCTGACCGGAGAAAGGTTGAGATCTGCCGGGCGCTGGCTTCTAATCCCAAACTCCTTCTCCTCGATGAACCCTCGGCTGGAATGTCTCCTGCAGAGACAGAAGAGCTGATGGAGGATATACGGAAGGTCAGGCAGAAAGTTGGCGGCATCGGGATCATCATCATTGAACATGATATGGCGGTCATTCGGGAAGTGGCTGAGAGAGTGATCGTCCTTAACTACGGCCGTAAGATTGCGGAAGGGACATTTCAGGAAGTATCGACCAACGAGTTGGTGCTCGAAGCCTACCTGGGAAGGGAAGAGAAAGATGCTCAAGCTTGAAGGGGTATCGACTGAGTATGGCGGTGTTCCCATGCTCCGGAATGTGAGCATGGAGATCGAAAGAGGGGAGCTGGTCTGTCTTCTCGGTAGCAACGGGGCAGGAAAGACCACGACAATGAAGTCGATCCTGAGACTCATCCCGCTGGTTGAGGGAGTGATTTCTTTTGAGGGGAAGTCACTTAAGGAATGGAAAACCCATCAGGTGGTTGACGCTGGGATCAATGTTGTCCCTGAAGGGAGAAGACTCTTTCCCCAAATGACCGTCCTTGAGAATTTAAAGGTGGGAGCCTTTTCCGAGATCAATGAGGAGGAAGTTTCGAAAAGGCTGGATGCGGTCTTCAAGCTCTTTCCACGCCTCAAAGAGAGGCTCCAGCAACTCGCCGGGACATTGAGCGGAGGGGAGCAGGGCATGGTCGCCATTGGGCGGGGCATGATGGGAAAGCCCAAGATCCTTCTCCTGGACGAACCCTCCTTAGGACTTTCTCCCATCCTTGTTGAAGAGTTTATCAAGACGATTAAACGAATCAATGATGAGGGAACCACGATCTTACTGATCGAGCAGAATGCCAAGAAAGCCCTATCCATCGCCTCCAAGGGCTATGTCCTGCAGAAAGGAGAGATCGTCGTGAAAGGGAATCGGAGCGAACTCTTTCAGAGCGACGTCATCCAAAAAGCCTACCTAAGAGGGTAATCTTTTACGGATTGAGGCGAAAAATAGAGCACTTCCACACTAAAATCTGAAGCAACACTCCCTTGGATCAAAATGATGAAAATTCTTTTATTTTATAAGAGAAACACTCCAGAAAATGAAAAAAAGAGATTTAATTAGCAGTTTATTTTTTTTGTTTGTTGGAATTTTGTTTTTGATCGGATCTTTTAACTATTCGATATGGGACCGATATGGGCCGGGACCGGGTTTCTTCCCTCTTTTGTTAGGCAGTATTTTTTCAATTCTGAGTTTCCTTCTCTTTGTGGTAAGCAGTTTCAGAAAAGAAAATAAGGAGGATGAGCTTGGGGAATCTGACTCTATGAAATTTTCAGTCATTCATAGAACCATCATCTTTCTTTGCTTACTTTTGTTTTTTTATTTTCTTTTCGATCAACTTGGCTTTTTATTAACCATCTTCATTTTTATGATTGTAACATTGATTTCATTCAGTAAACGACCGATGAAATTATCTTTCTCTGTTTCTATATTCACCACCCTATTAACCTATTTCGTCTTTGTGAAGTTGCTGGGTGTCCAACTTCCATGGGGTGTTTTAGAACCTCTATTGCGGTTCTATTAAAGGCAGTTGAGAAATGCTTGATAACATCCTCCTCGGATTTTCAGCCTCACTGGCTCCATTGAATCTTCTTTACTGTCTCATCGGTGTTACCTTGGGGACGGTTGTTGGAGTTTTGCCTGGATTAGGACCGGTTTCATCGATTGCCTTATTGCTCCCTGTAACCTATAAAATGGACCTTCTATCGGCTGTGATCATGCTTTCCGGGATTTATTATGGTGTGCAATATGGAGGGACCATCACCTCCGTATTAATGAAAATCCCGGGAGAAGCATCATCGGTGGTTACCTGCATTGATGGGTACGAAATGGCAAAAAAAGGAAAAGCCGGGGCAGCCCTTGGGATTGCTGCATTTGGGTCATTTATTGCAGGTACATTGGGGATCATTATACTCATGTTTTTGGCCCCCCCCCTTGCCAAACTGGCCTTAATGATGGGTCCCCCGGAATATATGGCCTTGATGATAGCAGGTCTGTCCTTAGTCATTTATCTCTCAAGCAAGTCGATGATTAAATCCTTGATGATGGGAATTTTAGGCCTTCTTCTTGGGACCATAGGCATGGACCCTATTTCTGGGCAAATCCGTTTTGGAATGGGTATTAAAAATTTAATGGATGGTGTTGATTTAGCCCCTATGGCGATGGGGCTCTTCGGTTTGGCAGAAGTATTCTCCTTAATAGAGAGTAAGGAGGGATCGAGTGAATTTCTCAAAGCGAAAACGAAATTGAGAGAGATTCTTCCCAACAGAAAAGATTGGAGAGACTCTTTCTTTCCAATCACCAGAGGCTCCATTTTCGGATTCCTTATGGGTATTTTGCCGGGAGGCGGTGCAGTCATGGCCTCTTTTGTCTCTTATGCGATGGAAAGACGACTTTCAAAACATCCTGACAAATTTGGCACGGGCGCCATCGAAGGGGTTGCTGGGCCTGAGTCATCCAACAATTCTGCGGCAATCGGAGCATTTGTTCCTCTGCTCACCCTCGGCATTCCAGCGAACGTGGTGATGGCCCTGCTGATTGGTGCTTTTATGATTCACGGTGTCAATCCTGGCCCTCTACTTCTAAGGGATAACCCGGTTCTTTTTTGGGGAATCATTACCAGTATGTATATCGGGAATTTATTATTGCTTATACAGAACGTTCCACTGATTGGACTCTTTGTGAAGATTCTCAAAGTTCCCTCTAAAATTATGGCTCCACTGATTACAGTGATCTGTTTCATAGGTGCCTATAGTATTAATAACAATATTTCAGGGATATTGGTTGTCATCATCTTTGGTACAATGGGTTACTTAATGCGCAAATTCAGATATGATCCTGCCCCACTGATTCTTGCCTTTGTCCTTGGGCCTTTACTGGAAGACGCTTTTAGACAAACCATGATGCTCTTCAGAGGAGATGTCTCAAAAATATTTGAACGGTCTATTGCGATGGTCTTTTTAGGTGTGGCCTTTTTTCTGTTTATATCCCCTTTCATTACCAAATTCTTTAAACGCAATTATTCAAAGCCGACCTTTATCGATGATAAGAGGTAGAGAAAAAGAAGTGAATTGAAGAAGGAGAATAAATGATGATCATGAAGAATCTAAAGAAAACCATTGAAACCGATGTTCTGGTGATTGGGAGCGGGATGGCTGGACTGAGGGCTGCCATCGAGGTGAGACGGTCGGGCTTAGATGTTCTATTGGTCGATAAAAGTCTGCTGGGCAGAGCTTCAAGTTCGATCTATGCAGGAGGATTAGGATTAGAAATTCTTCCGGAACATCTTCCGTACCATGGGGCAACGAAGAAGAAATACGCCGACTACTTCAACGGAACGGTCGAGGAAGTTTTCAAAAAGATGCTGCAGGAAGGGGTCTCCATTGGCTGGGGTTATCCCTATATCGATAATCAGAGAATTCTGATGACGGTGGCCTGTGATTACAAATTGAGGCAGGAGGAGTTGCGGGATTTCGGTGTCGAGGACCCCTACTCCCAGCATTTCATCGGACGGCCAGTTTCGATGGGGGTCCCTATTATCCTCCCCATGATTGACCATCTAAAGAAAATGGGCGGCAAAACCATGGAAAAGACGGTGATCACCGACCTGATTCGGCAGGGAGATAGGGTCATCGGAGCCATAGGCTTTGAGATGGGGCGGAAGACATGGGTCGTCATTCTGGCCAAAGCCACGATTATGGCTACGGGAGGATCGGCCCAGGTCTATAAGAGGACTTACTCTCCCACGAGGATTACGGGTGATGGGTATGCGATGGCTTATCGGGCAGGGGCAGAGTTGTGGGAAATGGAGATGGTCGGATTTTGCAACTGGACCATTGCTGAGCCCAAATGCCCTCAATGGTGGATTCCTTTCTCGTATGGGAGAGTGTCGGGAAAACTGAGAAATGCTTTGGGCGAGCCCTTTTTTGAGAAATATGCAAAAGAGAATGGCTGGCTCGGTCCCAAGGCGACATTAAGTGACAGCGATGTCATGGATAAGCGGTATGGGAAACCACTGACCGAGATGGACCACTATTTCTGGAGAGCTTGTTCTATGGAGATAAGGGAAGGCCGGGGGGAACATGGAGCCGTCCTTCTCGATTTAACGGAAGTCCCCGAGGAGCGGTGGTATTATGAGAATGACGGAATTACGGCAATGAATGAAATGAGGAATTTCGATTGGAAAAGTAAACCACTCCATATCGCTCCAGCTGCGGAAAAGCAGGCAGGTGGAATTTACACGGATGAATATTTTAAAACAAGTTTAGAGGGACTTTACGCTGCAGGTGAAGCAGGGCCTGGATTATCCCTTCCGTTCTGCATTGTTTCTGGAGCCTGCTCAGGAAGATATGCGGCCTGGTATGCAAGAGAAGCTCCTCCTGTCCAGTTAAAGGGTGAGGAGAATAAATGGATTGAGCAGAAGCGAAAGGAGGCAGGGGAACTTCTCCTTTCGAAAGCTGACCGGATGGGGGATCCCCGGGACATCAAGAGAGAGATCAAAGAGATCATGTGGGACTATGTTGGGACCCTTCGAACAGAAGATGAGTTACAAAAAGGGCTTCAGGAACTGCACCGAATTGAACATGAACGGATTCCCAAGTTATTTGCAAAGGATATGCGGAACCTGAGAGAGGCCTATGAGGTAATCAATATGGTGTCGGTTTCGAAGATGATTGCTGAATCAGCCCGATACCGGACTGAAAGCAGGGGAATGCATCAGCGGCTGGATTACCCCAAAGAGGATAATGCCAACTGGCTGAAGAATGTCATTATCAAGGCTTCGCCGGGGGAGATGTCTTTATTCACCCGGCCTGTCGATTTGACATGGGAAAAGCCTGAATAAAATAATGAGGAATGGACCATGCTTAATTTCAAATATGAATTGAGTCAAAAGAAATGTATCGGTTGTGAGAAATGTGCAGAAGTTTGTCCCACTTTAGCCATTGATTTTGATGGAGAGAAGAAGAAGGCTTTCATTCTCGATATCGATCAATGCCTGGTATGCCATCAGTGTTTAGAGGTATGCCCTGTTAAGGCCATCCGTATCAAGGGGGCGCTCTGGCAGAAAGATATCCGGATGCCAAGAAATAAATAGAAGGAGGTTTATCAAATGGGAAAGAAGGCGAGATCTGTTTTATCAGTACTGTTTCTGGTTGCTTTGATGGTTTTTTGGGGAAGGGAGGGGTTAGGGCAGGAAAAGTTTCCCTCAAGGCCTATCCAGGTGGTCATTCCCTATGGACCCGGGGGGACACATGATATCGCTGCTCGGATCGTGGATGGTCAGCTCCAGGAAATTCTGAAGGTTCCAATTATTCATGTGAACAAGCCGGGTGGTGGCGGAGTCATCGGAGCAGCTTTTGCTAAAGAGCAGAAACCCGATGGTTATACAGTTCTTTACGGAGGTTTAACGGTGGTGGTTGAACTACCCATTGTGACACCCAACTCCCCTTACAAAACAGAAGATTTCATACCTATTGCCCGGGTGACTTATGGGGCCCTTGTCCTTTCTGTCAAAAAGGATTCTCCTTTGAGTAGCCTCGAGGAATTTATTAAGGCGGCAAAGAAAGATCCCGGCAAGGTGACTCTCGGAATCCCTGGTATTGGGACCTCCCAGCACCTGGTGGCCAAACTGTTTGAAGCAGAGGCAAAGATTGAGTTGAATATGATCCCCTTCAAAGGAGATGGAGCTGCGATCACTGCAATGTTGGGGGGACATGTGCAGGCGGTGATGACGGGTATTACTTCGATTACCCCCCATCTCAAGTCGGGTGAAGTCAATACGATCGCCTCCAGCGGACTCGACCGCCACCCCGTATTTAAGGATGTCCCTTTATTCAAAGAAAAAGGGCTTCCGGAGGTTGCCATCTATAGCTGGACCGGTCCTTTTGTTCCTGTCGGCACTCCGGCTCCGGTTGTTAAGACGCTGAGCGACGCCTATCAAGAAGCAGCCACACACCCCTCCATCGTGTCTCTTCTCGAAAAATCAGGGACTACCCCTGGGTACCTCAGCTCAGAAGAGGTCAAAAAACTTATTCCGAGTGAATACAGCAAGATTGCTAAGGCAGCCAAGGCCGCCGGTATGATTAAGTAAAGAAATCGAACGATGTTAAATACAGAACTGATCAGAAGAATTTAAAAAAATGGAATATTTTGCACCGAGAACGATTGCCGAAGCTTTGATCTGCATGCGAAGATGGAAAGGCAAATCTGCGTTGATTGCAGGAGGGACGAACATCATTCCCTCCATGAGGGCAGGAGAATTAAAGCAGGAGATCTTGGTCGATCTCCGTCGATTAAAAAGCCTTTCCTACATCAAAGAGGAAAAACATAGAATCCGGATTGGAGGCCTTTCCACAATTTCAGAATTGGTTTCCTCAAAAGTGATCCAGAGATGGGTTCCCCTCCTTTTTGATGCGGCACAGCAACTTGGAAACCCCCTGGTGAGGAACCGGGCGACGATTGGAGGGAATCTGGCGGATGCATCTCCGGCGGCGGATACGGCCGTTCCGCTTTTAGCCTTAGAGGCCATCGTTGTGATCCAGGGGAGAAAGGAGAGGCAGGTTCCCATCGATCAATTTTTTGTAGGGCCGAATAGGACCGTATTAAAAAGAGATGAGATGATTAAAGAGGTTATCATTCCGAAATTGAGCCACAAGGTTAGAATGGCCTATTTTAAATTGGGCCTTCGAAATTCTATGGCTGTCTCCGTAGTGAACCTTGCCCTGTTGATGGAGATGGAAAAAAATATTTGTAAGCGAGTTCGAATCGGTTTTGGAGCCGTCGCGCCCAAACCGATCCGGGCCTATCAAATCGAGAAGATGCTGGAGAACAATGAGGTAACCGGAAAGCTTCTGGAAACATGCTGCAAGGCTATCAGCAAAGAAGTCCATCCGATTTCGGATATCCGGGCAAGCAAAGAATACAGGATAGAAATGGCCTCAGTGCTTTTGAAGAGGGGGCTAAGGGAATTAGTATTGAAGCCGGGAGATGCTGAAACAAGTTCAGCATGACAATAATGGAATAACCTTTTGTCATCCCGAACTCGGTTCCGGACCTCATTTTCATCCTAATGGCCCATGTCCGAGGGACGCCCAGGAACCATGAAAATCCGTAACCCCCCTCTATTCCCCCCTTAGTTTAAGGGGGGATGAAGGGGGGGGGTAGAGATTTTATTTTCTAGCTAAATCGAATTTGCTTAGATGAAAAAAATCAAAACCTACATATTGAAGCTTAATGTGAACGGGGAATGGAAGAAGGCCGAGATCAATCCACTGGAGACACTTCTCCATGTCCTGAGAGAAAAATTAGGCCACAACGAAGTGAAAGAGGGGTGCGGCAAGGGCGACTGCGGTGCGTGTGCAGTTCTCCTCAATGGGAAACCAGTCAATGCCTGTCTGACGCTTGCTTTTCAGGCTAATGGGCTGAACGTAGTCACTCTTAAAGGGATCGGGACACCGGATCGTCCCCACCCCCTTCAGGAGAGTTTTGTGAAGAAGGGGGCGATCCAGTGCGGTTTTTGCACCGCAGGGATGATTACAGCAGCAAAGGCTTTGCTCGACGAAAATCCAAAACCTTCGAGGGACGAGATCAAAAGAGCGATCTCGGGAAACCTTTGCCGGTGTACAGGATATAAAAAGATTGTAGAGGCGATTGAAGAAGCAGCTAAAAAAATAAGAAATATTAAATCCGAAGCACGAAATCCGAAATAATTTCAAAATTCTAAATCCAAATGTTCTAAACTTGTTCTAAATTTCTGTCATTCGATATTCGGATTTGTTTCGAGTTTCGATATTCGAATTTCGGATTTGTCATAGAAAGACCAATACGAACACATTGACTGTGGTGAGCAACCCGATGAGGATGAAATGACAGAATTAAAGATCATTGGCAAACCTATTCCTCGACATGATGCGTGGGAAAAAGCATTCGGTCTAACCACCTATGCAGCCGATTTTTCTCTGCCCGGAATGCTTTACGGGAAAGTGTTGAGGAGTCAATACCCTTCCGCGAAGATTCTCTCCATCGACACCACAAAGGCAGAAAAGCTCAAAGGCGTTCACGCCGTGCTCACCGCCAAAGATGTTCCCCGAAACGAATCGGTCACGCGTTTCGGACAGACCCACACAGTTGGCGGCGGGTTTGAAGGGCTCTACCGTGTTCTTGCAGATAAAAAAGTCCACTACATGGGAGAAGCGGTAGCCCTTGTGGCGGCTGAAGCTGAGGAGATTGCCAAGAGAGCTCTGGAGTTGATTAGAGTTGAATATCAGCCCGTTGCTGGCGTCTTCGACCCGATTGAAGCGATGAAACTAAATGTTCCCCAGGTACAGGAGGGTAGGTCGAACATCATCACCCACTATGAAGTCATCAAAGGAGATGTCGAACAGGGTTTTAAAGAAGCGGATGTCGTCGTAGAGAACACTTACCATGTTCCCTTTGTGGACCATGCCTATATGGAGCCGGAATCGGGCGTGGCCTGGATTGATGAAAGCGGAGTAATCACCATCCGGGTATCCACCCAGGTGATCGAACATTTCAGGGGCATTGCCGACGTCCTCAACCTTCCCCATAACCGGGTCAGGGTCATTGGAACTTATGTGGGCGGAGGTTTCGGTGGGAAGGAGGACATCACCGTTGAGGCCTTTCTTGCTCTCCTGACCTTTAAAACAGGAAAGCCAGTCAAACTGACCTACACACGCGAGGAATCGATCCTTTCGCACAGTAAACGCCATCCCTATGTGATGATTTACAAGACGGGGGCGAAGAAGGACGGGCGATTGACCGCGCTCCAGGCCAGACTGGTCTCCGATGCGGGCGCTTATGTCTATCTCAGCCCCTGGGTTCTGTTGTACTCCATGGTCAATGCGGCAGGCCCTTATCGAATCCCCCATGTCCGGGTCGATGGTTATACGGTCCTGACGAACAATACCTTTACAAGCGCCAACCGTGGATTCGGAGCGCCCCAGGTCTGCTTTGCCTATGAATCGCAGATGGATGCATTGGCCAGACGGATTGGGTTGGAGCCAGAGAAGATCCGGATGATCAACTATCTTGAAAAGGGAGAGGCCTTGGCCACAGGACAGGGGCTCGAACACCAGGTTGCCTTGAAGGAGACGACCGAGAAGGTCCTTGAGGCGTTGAAAGATAAGTCTGTAGCCTCCGGTCGGATGAAGATCGGAAGGGGCATTGCCTCCGGCATGACCAGTTATGGAAGAATGGTCTTTCTGCATGACACCTCGCGTTCCCATGTATCCATCGAGATGGATGGAAGCGTGACTGTCCGGGCAGGAGTCCAGGATATTGGAGGGGGACAGGCCTCCTCGCTCTGCCAGATTGCGGCTGAGGTTCTCGGAGTTCCCCTTGAAGATATCAAGGTCTACATCGCGGATACGGCCCTCACACCATTTGCCGGAACAACCACGGCAACCCGGCAGCTCTATATGTCCGGGAATGCAACGCTCATGGCTGCCCGGGAGGTTCGAAAGGTTTTAATCAAGAAAGCAGCAGAACTCCTTGGGATCGATCGTGAGAAGCTTGACCTTGCGGACAGGGAGGTGATTGATAAGGACAGGAGCGGAAAGAGTCTTCCTCTGAAAGAGGTGGTGAGGGCATGCGCTTCCGACGGACTTCCGCTTTACCATGTCGCCCTTTTTAAGGCTCCTTTCCGCAATGTCACCCAACTCGAGAGGATCGAAGGGCAGGTTTTTCCGGATTTTACATTCGGAACACATGGCGCCGAGGTCGCCGTGGATGAGGAGACCGGAACGATTCGGGTATTGAAACTGATCTCATCATTCGATGTGGGCCGGGCGATTAACCGTCTGAGTGTAGAAGGCCAGATCGAAGGCGGAGTCATCTACGGGATGGGTTATGGCTTGACTGAAGAGGTTATTCTTAACCAGGGGATTACCATGACTCCTTCGTTTTCGGAGTATCTTCTACCCACGTCGATGGATGTGCCGGAATTAGAAACAATCCTCATTGAATCAGGCGATGGCGTGGGTCCCTTCGGAGCGAAAGGAATAGGAGAGCCCTCGGTTTGTTCGGTTGCCCCTGCCATCAGCAATGCCGTCTATGATGCAATCGGGGTGAGAATTTATGATTTGCCGCTGACGCCAGAGAAGATTGTGAAGGCGATCAAGGCTACAAATAAGGCTAAGGCTAAGGCTGAGGTTGAGGGAGTTTGAGGAGGAAGATGAAAGACCAGCAATATCATGCGATTGGAAAAACATCCATCCGGAAAGACGGAATTGCCAAGGTGACCGGCCAGGAGATCTACACGACCGATGTCGTGCTTCCCCGGATGCTCCACGCCCGCGTCATACGGAGTCCTTTTCCCCATGCAAGAATCAAATCCATCGACACACGTGAGGCTGAAAAGATCGGAGCGGTCTGCATTACTCCGAAGGATGTCCCGCCCCTGAAATATGCGGAGCGGATCGTCACCATTCCTTCCAAGACATTCAAAGACAGACACGTATTGACCAACACGCCGCGACATGTGGGAGAAGCAATTGCCGCAGTCGCAGCCGAGTCAGAAGACCTGGCAGAGCAGGCCGCTGGACTGGTCCGCATAGAATATGAGAAACTCCCTCCGCTTTTTGACGCCTTTGAAGCGATGAAAGTGGGAAGCCCTCTCATTCACCATACGATTCTCTTCGGTCAGGAAGAGATCCACGTTAAAAACAACATCGCCGCTTCACGGGAGATTGTAGAGGGGGATATTGAGAAGGGATTCAAGGAAGCAGAGATCATTTTTGAGGAGACCTTTGAGACGGGCCGGGTCTATCATGCGCAGATGGAACCCAAGTCAGTCGTCTGCCAGCCAGAAGCAGACGGGGGCATCACAGTATGGACGACCACGCAGACCATCCACAACGTTCGGCAGCTTTTAGGAGAGATTTTCCAGATCCCTCTCAGTAAAGTCAATGTTAAAAAGGTGGCCCTGGGAGGATCCTTTGGATCGAGCATCCAGATGAATTCGGTTGTCCCTATTGGAGTGGCCCTTGCCTTGAAAGCAAGGAGACCCGTCAAGCTTATTTCAACACGGGAAGAGGATATGCACGACCACTGCAAGTACCCCTCATGGATCCGTTTGAAGCTCGGGGTTCGAAAGGACGGGAAGCTTGCGGCTGGCCACATGAGAGCAGTGGTTGACATCGGCGCCCATAATACCCAGGCCTATCCTCTTCTGGGATGCATGGCAGGCTGGTGGGTCTCCCTTTATAAGCTTCCCCACCTAAAATTCGAAGGGCAGGCGGTTTACACCAATAAGGTTCCAGCCTGCGCCATGCAAGGGTTCGGGAATCCCCAAGTGACCTTTGCTGTCGAGTCGATGATGGATATGGTGGCTGAAAAACTGGAGATGGACCCTGTTGAACTCCGCCTCAAAAACTATGTAGGTTTAGGAGAGACTTTCTGGGGGCAGGGCCCCACGGTTAAGTCGATCATCCGGAGCTGCGGCGTGGATGAGATGCTGAGAAAAGGGTCTGAACTGGTTGACTGGAAGAATAAATTTAATCAGAAGAAAACGGACGGAATCATTCGCAAGGGCATTGGCGTGGCCAGAGGATTCCACACTTCCGGGGCAGGTGCCCCGATGGCCGGGGAGGTCATTGACTATTCGGGTAGCATCGTAAAGATCAATGAGGATGGTTCAGTCGATTTCTTGACCGCTCTTATGGACCTCGGAGGAGGGACCCTCGATGCGCTTGCAAAGATCGTCGCAGAGGAGCTTAAAGTCCCTCTTGACAAGGTCGGCATCTCACCTGTCGATACACGGACTACGGTGTATGATGTCTGCACCCATGCTACAAGAGGCATCTATTGCGGAGGAGGCGCCCTCCATAAAGTAACCGGACAGGCCAAAACAAAACTGCTGGAGTTTGCTTCAAGAATTCTGCAGGCTCCTCCCCATTCTTTAAAGATGGAGGTGGATGAAGAAGCTGGCCAGGGAATGGTCTATGTCGACGGCGTTCAGGGCAAGAGGATATCCGTAGGAGAGGTCGCCAAAACCGCTCAGATCAATGATTGGGGGACAATCGCCGCTGTGGATAGTCTTCGTCAGGTTAGCTGTCCTCCCTGTTTTATGGCCTACTTCATCGAGGTCGAGGTGAACACAGAGACCGGCGTCATCACGCCGACAAAAGCTCTTGCCTATGCGGACGTGGGACAGGTGATCAATCCGGAACTGGCCAAGGGGCAACTGTTCGGAGGTCTCTATCGCGGATTAAGTTATGCCCTACTCGAGGATACACAATATGATGAGACATCCGGAGACCTGACCAGCGGTGGCTGGGTTACTGACTTTAAGATGTTGACCGCAAACGATTTGCCGAAGATGGAGAATATCGAAGTCCATTTTACCGACACTTACGAACCTACAGGGCCATTCGGGGCCAAAGGGATTGGCGAGGCGGCCCTGAATCCTGTTGCAGGAGCGCTCGCCAATGCGGTTTACAACGCCATCGGGATTCGGTTCAAGAAGATTCCTATCACCCCTGAAGATGTTCTTGAGGCGCTGAAGGGAAAGGAGACAGCGAAATGATTAATTCTCACATCCTCTCCCAACCGTTTGAATTGATTGAACCTCATACCATTGAGGAAGCAATGAAGTGGATGGCCAACTATGGAGGGAAGGCCAAATTCATGGCAGGAGGGACGGATCTCCTCGTCCGGATGAAGATGGGAAAAGTCTTTCCGGAAGTCATCATCAACCTGACAAAGATCCCTGCGCTCAGGTACCTGATCATCGAGCATGGTCTGCGTATCGGTGTTCTCACCACTTTTCGTCAAATCGAGAAGAACGAATTGATCCAAAAACAGTATACGGCGCTCTATGAAGCAGCAAGGGCCGTGACATCTACGCAGATAAAGATCATGGGAACGCTCGGGGGAAACCTCTGCCATGGGTCTCCTGCAGCAGATTCTGCTCCTCCTTTGATTGCTTTCGGGGCAGTAGTCAAGGCATTCAAAGGGGATCAAGAAAGGAACATCCCCCTGGAGAACTTTTTCACCGGGCCCAGACAAACCGTCCTTAAACAGGAGGACTTGATGGCGGAAATCCAGGTTCCGGAACCAAAAGCTCGCACGGGAAGTGCTTTCGTTAAGTTGGGGAGGGTTTCTGCTGACTTAGCCAAAGTCAGTGTGGCTGTGGTCATTGAACGGGAGCAGGATGTTTGTAAAGATTGTAAAATCGTGATGGGTTCTGTAGCAGCGATTCCTTATAGGGCAAAAGTGGCAGAAGCCATCTTAAAGGGAAAGAAGTTTACAGAAGGCCTTGTTGAAAAGGCATGCCTTCAGGCCTCTGAAGAGATTAAACCCATAACCGATCTCCGTTCAACAGCAGGATATCGAAAAGAGGTGTCGAAAATACTGGTTCGAGATACAATCGGCCTTGCCTGGAAAAGAGCCGGCTAATTGCAAATTGCAAAATTCGAATCGCAAATGGAAAAAATACAATTTGAAATCTAAAATTTGAAATTTGAAATAAATAGGTGGAGGTGAAGAAATGGCAGTTCAAATGAAAGGAAAGTCATTGGCTACGCTCAATGATCTGACAAGAGAGGAGATCGAACAGATTCTGAAGACATCGGAGTTACTGAAGCTACAACTCATCCGGAGTCAGGAGCACCCTGTGCTCAAGGGGAAGACCCTTGCCATGATCTTCGAGAAGCCTTCTACCCGGACGCGTGTTTCCTTTGAGGTGGGTATGTGGCAGCTCGGAGGGTATGCCCTTTATTTGAGCTCGAATGATCTTCAATTAGGACGGGGAGAGAGCATTGCCGATACAGCACGGACGATTTCCAGGTATGTCAACGGAATCATGGCAAGGGTTTTTGCCCATCAGACGATCCTCGACCTCATCCAGTATGCATCCGTTCCGGTCATCAATGGGCTCTCAGATTTCTCCCATCCCTGCCAGGGGCTCGCTGACCTGTTTACGGTCTATGAGAAGAAGGGGCGGCTCGAAGGATTGAAACTGGCGTATATCGGGGACGGCAATAACGTTGCCCATTCTCTGATCGAGGGCGGTTCAAAGATGGGGATGAATATCATCCTTGCCTGCCCGAAAGGTTATGAGCCCGATTCAAAAGTGGTGGCCCAGGGCAAGAGAGATGCGAGAAAAAGCGGATCGGACGTGAAAGTGACCAATGATCCGAAACAGGCGGTCAAAGGGGCGGACGTCATCTATACCGATGTCTGGACGAGTATGGGCCAGGAAAAAGAGAAGGCAGAGAGGATCAGGATTCTGAAACCGTATCAGATTAATTCAAAAATGGTCAAAGGCGCTAAGGAAGACTATATTTTTATGCACTGTCTGCCGGCCCACCGGGGAGAAGAGGTGACGGATGAGGTGGCTGATTCACCAAACAGCGTCATCTTCGACCAGGCGGAAAATCGGCTCCACACACAGAAGGCGTTGATGGCGCTGGTGATGTAAAAGAAAGGGTTCAAGGGGCTAAGTGGTCAAGGGTTCAAGTGAGGATCTAAAGGATAAAATTTTGAACCCTTGGACCCTCGAATCCTCGAACCCTATAGGTAGGAGCATTTATCTTGAAGAAACAAATTACATTGACAGTAAATGGGGTAAAGCGGGAACTCCTTGTGGCTCCCAATGAGTTATTGCTGAATGTCTTGAGGGAGCATCTGGGATTGACAGGGGCAAAGTATGGATGCGGTATAGGGGAGTGTGGTTCCTGTACGATCCTTCTCGATGGGGAGCCGGTTCTTTCATGCCTGACTTTGGCTGCGGCTGCAGATGGAAGCGATGTGGTTACCATAGAGGGTCTTATGGGATCTGATGGAAAGCTTCATCCTCTTCAAGGCTCTTTCTTGGAACACGGAGCTGTTCAATGCGGGTTTTGTACACCAGGGATGATCCTGACTGGAAAGGCGCTTCTGGATGAAAACCCCCAGCCCACAGAAGAAGAAATAAGGGAGTATATACGGGGGAATCTATGTCGGTGCACCGGATACACACAGATTGTACAGGCGATAAAAGAACGTTCTAAAGAAAAACTGTCACCCTGAACTTATTTCAGGGTCTGGGGTTAAATCAGTGGATGCTGAACCAAGTTCAGCATGACTTTTTGGGATTGAGTAATGTCATGGAGAAAAACATGATCGAAAGATATAGTATTTTAATTCGGGGTGGTTTGGTCGTTTCAGGTTCTGGATTCCGCAAGGCTGATGTTGCAATCAAAGGAGAAAAGATTGTCAGAGTCGAGCCCAAGTTGAAAATGGAGGAGGCAGGCAGGGTCATTGATGCTTCCGGAAAGTATGTGATGCCGGGTGTGATCGATGGACATGTCCATCCTGTCTATGAGGATGACCTGGGAGGGGCCTCTTTGACAGCAGCACATGGAGGGGTGACCACCCTCATTCATTTTGCTTATGCCAAACCCGGCATGAAACTGATCGATACCATCAAACAGTATCAGGAAGAGGGCTTTAAAAAATCATATCTGGATTTTGGGATTCACGGAACCCTGTTCGATCCAGCCAACCAGATTGAAGAGATTCCAAGCGCCTTCGAACTTGGCATCACTTCATTCAAGATGTTCATGGCCTACGCCAAATTGAAATGGATGACGGATGATTACCATCTCGCAAAAGCCATGGACCTGATTGCAGAATGCGGCGGCATGGCGATGGTTCATGCAGAGAATGGTCTGGTGACAGATTATTTCGAAGATCGTTCTTTGAAAAAAGGGGAGGATCAAAAGGCCGTATTTCTAAAAACGAGGCCGGATTATCTGGAGGCAGAGGCGATCTTCAGGGCTATATCCATAGCGGCAGTCACTCACTGTCCTCTTTACATTGTGCATCTGAGTACGGCCAGAGGCGTGCTTCCTCTTCAACAGGCAAAGGCAGAGGGCCAGACGGTCTATGCGGAAACCTGTCCTCAATACCTTACCATGACCGATGCCAAGCTTCAGAAGTTAGGTCCCCTGGCCAAGATAGGCCCTCCTCTTCGGATGGAGAAAGATCGGCTTGCCCTTTGGGAAGCAATAAAGAAAGGAATTATAGATACTGTCGCCAGCGACCATGCACCCAAAGCGAAGAAGATTGATGATTCCTTTTTTGAAGCTCCCTATGGCTCTCCTCAATCAGAGACGATGCTGACCGTGACTTATGATGAAGGAGTCAGTAAAAGGGGGATTAAGCCGAGCAGATTGGTTCAACTTTTTTCAGAAAACCCTGCCAAGATCTTTGGCCTTTACCCGAAGAAAGGCGTCCTTCAAAAAGGAGCTGATGCTGATCTTCTTCTGTTTGACCCGAAACAAATTTACACCATCCAACATCAGAATCAGCATTCCGGAGCCCCCTACACGCTGTATGAAGGGAGAAAGTGTAAAGGGAAACCGGTTCTCGTTATGCAAAGAGGAAAAATATTGGTTGAGGATGGAGAAATAAGAGGGAAACCAGGTGAAGGTAAATTTCTGGCGACGAAGATAACAAAAGTAAAATTATAAATTCGTAGGGGATCAGGTTACCAGGAAATCAGGGCGCAGGAGACCAGGATATCAGGATATCAGGGAAACAGAAAAAAAAGAGATTTTATAGCCTGATGCCCGGATATCCTGATATACACTACCTGATTAACTGATAACCTGATCACCATGAAATCAGGAGGTTACCATGCCCATACTTAAAGGAAAAGACATTCTCCACGGAAATCAGTTTACAAAGAAAGATGTTGAAACCATTCTAAAGGTGGCTTCAGAGTTTGAAAAAGAGCTGAAGAAGAAAGATAGCCTCTCTCTGTTAAAAGGAAAAATCTTAGCTACGCTTTTTTTCGAACCCAGCACACGAACTCGGCTCTCTTTTGAGGCGGCCATGCAGAGATTGGGAGGTGGAGTCATCAGCATGGGTTCGGTGGAGAGCTCCTCAGTGGCAAAAGGTGAAACGCTCGCTGACACGGCTCGAACCGTTGCCCAGTATGCGGATGTTATTGTCCTGCGCCATCCACGTCTTGGCTCGGCGAAAGAAGCTGCAGATGCCGTTCCGATTCCGGTGATCAATGCAGGAGACGGAGCCGGTCAACATCCTACCCAGGCGCTGCTCGATGTATATACCATCCTTAAAGAAGTAGGTTCCCTTAAGGACTTAACCATTTCTCTCGTTGGGGATTTGAAATATGGAAGGACCGTACACGCGCTGGTTGAACTGTTATCTCTTTTCAATGCCAGGATTTATTTGGTATCCCCAAATCTCCTGAGGATGCCCGAAGAGATTGTCTCCGGCTTGAAAGGAAAAGGAATCGAGGTGATCGAAACCGAGGATATGGCCGAAGCAGTCAAGGCAAGCAGTGTCCTTTACATGACGCGAATCCAGAAAGAGAGATTCACCGACCTTTCCGAATATGAAAGGGTGAAAGGGAGTTTTATCCTTAATGAAGCTTTTCTTAACAACCTGAAGAAAAAAATTATCATTCTTCACCCCCTTCCAAGGGTTGACGAGATTCATACGGATGTCGATGCTTATCCTGGGGCAGCTTACTTCCGGCAGATGAGAAACGGAGTCTTTGTGAGAATGGCATTGCTAGCCATGGTTTTCGGAAAGAGATGAAGTGTGAAATAACCAAATTCCAAATACCAATCACCAAATAAACCGGGTATCAGGTGACCAGAATATCAGGGGGCAGGGTACCAGGAAATCAGGAGACCAGATCAAAACTTCTTTTTTAACCTGATATTCTGGTATCCCGATGTCCACTCCCTGATCACCTGATCCTCTGATAGCCGTTTTAAAGAGTTATACTACTACGGTTATTGGAATTTCGAAAGCAATGAGGTTATTCCATGAAATCATCTCTTGCTGTTCTTGCCATTGGTGGAAATTCACTCATTAAAGATAAGGACCACATCTCCCTGTCCTCTCAGTATGAAGCCATCCAGGAGACCTCAACATACATTGTCGAACTGATTAGAGAAGGATTGAATCTGGTCATCACGCACGGGAATGGTCCTCAGGTGGGATTCATCTACAGAAGAGGAGAACTTGCCCTCCATGAACTTCCCCTTATCCCTTTGGATATCTGTGGAGCGGACACACAAGGGGCAATCGGGTATATGATTCAGATGGCTCTTCTAAATGACCTACGTAAATTAAACATCGAGAAGAAGGTAGCTGCAGTAGTCACTAAAACCATTGTTGATAGGGATGATCCTTCCTTTAAAAATCCCTCAAAACCGATCGGCTCTTTTATGTCCGAAGAAGAAGCATTAACGCATAAGAGAGAAGACGGCTGGCAGGTGGTGGAAGATGCAGGAAGGGGATTCAGGCGAGTTGTGCCTTCACCCTTACCGAGAGAGATCATCGATCTGGATGTGATCAGATTATTGATCGAAAACGGTTATACGGTCGTCGCTGCTGGGGGAGGCGGGATCCCTGTCATCAAGAATGAGAGAGGGGACCTGGAAGGCGTTGAGGCAGTGATTGATAAGGATTTGAGTTCATCGCTGTTAGCCAGGAATATCGGAGCAGACACATTAATCATTTCAACTGCAATTGATGCAGTGTATCTCAACTTTGGGAAAACGGATCAGCGAGCGATCCGTCATGCTACCCTCCCTGAAATCAAACAGTATCTGAAAGAAGGGCATTTCAAACCCGGTTCAATGAAGCCCAAGATCGAGGCGATCATCGCCTTTCTCGAAGGCGGCGGTAAAAAAGCCATCATCACCTCTCCGGAAAATCTTCTAAAAGCCATAAATGGCGAAGCCGGCACCACCATATTAAGTTAGATAAAAATTCCCATTCCAAAACTGCTGTTTCCCATCTCCCCCAGCCGTTACTGTTTCCCGCCACTTCGATGAACTGATTCTACAGAGGGATTAGGTGGCCACCTCTTTAATAATTTCCACCAGCATTTTTGTTCCGAATTTGATGTTCTCCAAATCAATCCGCTCATTATGGGCGTGGACCTTCATCAACTCTTTCTCAGTCAATCGGAAGGGACAGAAGTCATAGGTGATGATTCCTTTTTCCCTGAGAAAACGGCTGTCCGTGGCTCCCGGAAGGAGGAAAGGCGCAACCGGGCACTCCGGGTCATTCCCCGCTGCGGATTTTTTAATCGCCTGATAAAGGTCTGTATCGAGAGGGGATGGGGGAAGGGAATCGCTTTCTGCGATGATTTCTACCTCAATTTCATCTCCCACTCTTTTCTTAACCTCATTTAGAAATGTTTCTTTGTTCGTTCCGGGGACGAGTCGGCAGTCGATGGAAGCACTCGATTCTGAAGGAATGACATTGACTTTGGTTCCCCCTTGAAGGATCGTGAGGGATATCGTGCTTCTCAGCATTGAATTATAGATGGGGTTGGAGGTCAACCAGGTGGAAAAGGTGGAGTCGCTAAGCCCTTTCTCGATATCTTCAAATAAAGGCCTCTCATAAAGAGGCTGCTTTGGAGCCATCTTATTAAAATATTCCTTGACCATGGGAAGGATATGATATGGAGTCTCCCATCTTGTCAGGGCTTCAAGGCCGCGGATCAGTTTCACATTAGGATTGTCAGGGTGAGGCATGGATCCATGACCCGGAGTGCCCTTCGTCTTTAATTTAAGCTGGAAGATGACTTTCTGGCCGCTGGAGATGGCATAGCTGTCGGGAGATCCGCTTTCATTGAGGATGATATGACCTCCTTCATTGAAAGCATACTCGGCTTCCTTCAGAGAAGGGATATTCTCCATGGCCCACCCAACGCCCCATCTCCCGCCGGTCTCCTCATCCGCAGTCGCGAAAAAAACGATGTCTCTTTTTAAGGAGATGTTTTCTCTCTTGAGGATCAGGAGGGCCATCATCTCGATGATCCCAAGGGATTTACAATCGAGGGTTCCCCGGCCATACATGTATCCGTCCTTGATCACCCCTTCGAAAGGAGGAACTTCCCATTTTTCCGCCTCCACTGGCACGACATCGATATGGCTGAGGAGGAGAAGAGGGCGCTTTGATCCATTTCCTTTCAGGGTAGCTAAAATGCTACCCCTGCCAGGAGAGGGCTCAAGGATTTGGCAAGGGATGGCTTCTGCGTCGAAGATTTTTTTAAAGAACGTTGCTCCCTCTATCTCATTCCCGGGTGGATTGACCGTATTGATGCGGATATATTCCTGAAGATAGTGAGTAGCTTCGTTAAGTAATTTGTCCCAATCCATAAATTCCTCCTCAGAAAAGGTTATCGGGATATCGGGTTATCAGGTGGTGGGCATCAGGGCATCGGTACATCAGGACAATAAAATCTTAATTGTTTGACTGATCTCCTGATGTCCTGCTACCCTTCATCCTGATACTCTGATGTCCTGATATTCTTTTTTATTTCTATTCTTCACCAAACACCGGAACGATCTTGAATTGATTCACATCGACCAGTCCCTTGTCTGTGATTTTCAATTCGGGAATGACCGGCAAAGAAAGAAAAGAAAGGGTCATCAATGGGTCCGGAAGTTTAGACCCGATCTTTCTTATTGCTCGTTGCAAACCCTCTAACTTTCGATGGACTTGAGAGACCGATTCCTCGGACATTAAACCGGCGATCGGCAAAGGAAGGTCTACCATCACTTTCCCTTCAGATACAACAGCCAGTCCTCCGCCCATTTTTTTGATCGTCTCCACGATCTTGAGCATATCTTGGTCATTCGTCCCAACGATAACAAGGTTATGTGAATCATGGGCGACTGTTGAGCCGATCGCTCCTTTCTTCAATCCAAATCCCTGGACAAAGCCGATTCCTATATTACCGGTTGCTTGATGCCTTTCTACGACTGCGATCTTTAAAATATCCTGCCGGAGATCAGGCCCTGCCACTCCATCCTTAAGAATAACGTTCTTCAGAGCCTTTTTTGTAATGATCTGGTCCGGGATCAACTGGATGACTTTAGCAAGGGGTTGGTCGCTTCTGAGAACGAAAGAGTGCTCCGTGATTTGGTTTATTTGAAGCTCTCGTTTCTCCTTTAATTTGAGTGATTGAGGTGGTTTGATTGAATGGGTAAGCATTTTCCCATTTTCGGCGACCAGAATCCCGTCTTTAAAAACCTTTTTAATCTGGAATCGGCCCAGATGATCGAAACTGATAAGGTCAGCCTTAAATCCCGGAGCAATGGCGCCAATGTCATCGAGTCTAAAATATTCAGCGGCATTGAGCGTTGCCATCTGGATGGCCAGAATGGGATCAAGCCCTATGCGGATGGCCTGCTTGACCATGGAGTTAATGTGACCTTCTTCAAGAAGCTCTTTAGGGTGTCGGTCGTCAGTGACAAAGAAGAAACGTCTCGAGTTTTTAGAATTAATGAGAGGGATAAGGTCTTTGAGATTTCTTGCAGTGGAACCTTCTCGTACCATGATCCACATCCCGTTCTTCAATTTTTCTTTAGCCTCTTTTGCTGTGGTGCATTCGTGGTCAGATCGGATTCCCGCTGTAAGATAGGCATACAAGCCTTTTCCTGAAAGGGCAGGGGCATGGCCATCGATCCTTTTTCCCTTAGCCATCTCAATTTTTTTAAGAACTTCGAGATTTCTGTAAATGACTCCTGGGAAGTTCATCATTTCTGCCAGTCCAATCGCCCAGGGTTTTTTGAGAAGAAAGTCTATATCGTTTGCGTTTAGTATTGCTCCGGAGGTTTCCATGTCAGTGGCAGGGACACAGGAAGGAATCATGATGAAGACATTGAAAGGGATTCCCTTAGCTGATTCAGCCAAAAAATGGACGCCGTCCTGACCGAGAACATTTGCAATTTCATGGGGGTCGATGACTGCGGATGTTGTGCCATGGGGGAGGACGGCGCGGGCGAACTCTTGAATCGTCACCATGCTCGACTCAATGTGAACATGGCCGTCGATGAATCCCGGGCAGAGGAAGTCACCTTTTACATCGATGACTCGTTTGGCCGGATAGTCTTCAAATCCAACGATTGTTCCATCAAAGATGGCTACATCCTTCTTTTCGATTTCGCCGGAAAAGACATTCACCATTCTTCCATTTTTAATGAGGAGATCAACTTCCCCTTCACCTGATGCGGCCTTTATTCTATCTTTTAAAGATGCCATCAATTCCAGTTCCTCCGAAGGTTTTAAATAACAAATCTCTTATTGAGGATCAAGGAGGGATTTAAAAAAAGGGGTTCTTCCGGCTTTCGTATGGGTGTTTTTCCCCCCTCTTAAATATAAGAGGGGGGAGGGGGAGTTATGGAAAGCGTCCTATCTGAGCTGGGACGAAAAATAACCCCTCCCCACCTCCCCTTAACTTAGAGACTGTGTCGCAATCCCCTTTTCGTCATTGCGAGCGACCGGAGGGAGCGTGGCAATCTCAGGATTATCAATACGTTATGAGATTGCTTCGGTCGTTTCACTCCCTCGCAATGACATTACGACACAGTCTCTTAAGGGGAGGTTACACACTCAATTCCCGGATAAAACAAAAAGAGACCTTGTATGATGTTATGGCTGAGGCAATGTCCGTCCGATCAGATCATTCGGATCAGCGACGATCACCATATTGCGTGTCGCATTTTTCCCTTTGTACATGGCATGATCCGCCAGAAAGAACAACTCTTCCGCACTCTGGGTATGGACAGGATAGACCGATACCCCAATGCATGCGGTAATCAGGACGCTCAACCCCTCACGACCCAGGAAGGGATGTCCGGCCAACATAGTGCGAATGCGTTCAGCGATCTGTTCGGCTGTGGGTAGATTAGTTCCCTTCAACAGGACGGTAAATTCATCTCCGCCGTAACGGACAACGATGTCATCATCCCGAATGCAGCGACGAAGCACGCGCCCAACCTCCTTCAGGAGTTGACTGCCTATCTGGTGGCCATGAACGTCATTGACCCGTTTAAAATAGTCGAGATCGAGAAATAACACGGCGAACGGAATACCCGACTCTTTGCTATGAGCAATTTCGCGGTCGATCGCAATGGCCAGATATCGGGCATTATATAGACCAGTCAAAGCATCCTGAAAGGCCATCTCTTTCGCATCGGCGTAAAGGGAGGCATTATGCCAGGCCAAAGCTGCGTTCCGTCCGATAAAATTAACCTCCTGTATTACCTTTGCCGACCAAGGGTCATCTTCTTTGCAGCGCAAAAGGATGAAGACACCCAGTAACGATTCGAGAGTGCGCAAGGGAAAGATCAGTGCCTCATTGAAACCATGCTCACACAGATTCTTGAATTCCTCGCTTGGATGATCAAAACCGATTGTGTAGGCTTCGTCTTTTTCGGCTCCTTGACGAATCGATGGGAGCAGTTCGTTTAAAAATATTTTAGATTGATGGTCTTCCAAACCTACAAGCCCTTCAATTCTCGGTGTGGCGGTGAGGGAAAACCAATCGAGATAGAATGCCGCTTGCGAACCTGTCTCAGCCATGAGGGCGGTTATCGTTGCAGTGCGGACGCCTTCTTCTTCTAACTGGGTCGTAATCCGCTGGCAGGAACTATAGAGTTTCATGTATTCACGCAGTTCTATGTTTTCCTTGAGCAAGCGGTCTTCCTCGATGACCCGATTTAAGATCATCAGCATCAATTGAGGCTCAACCGGTTTGGGTAAAACCTCATCTGCCCCAGAGCGGAACGCTTTACCGGCGAAATTGAAATCTTCGAATTCTGCCAGCAGAATGACCGGAGTGGCCGGGCGCAGCCGTAGCACCTGAGCGATATATTTTTGAGAATCTTCCTTGCGTGGCAGGTCGATGAGCACAAGGTCGGGGGTGAAGCGGGTGAGGGTGATTTCCAAATCGGTTAGGGTTGTCCCTCCGGCCAGGTAACCACCTTCGTTAAGGTTTTTCAAATACCAATCTCGCAGAAACTGATCGTCTCCGGCAAATAGAACCGATTTTTTTCCTGGCACAGGCAAATGGACCCCTCCTTGATATTAAAATTTTCCCTATCTTACAACAAAAAGGTAAAAAGGTGTATAGGTATTTTATCTGCTTACAAACTATCCTTGCAACCTCCCCCCTTTTCTTTATGTATATACACTATCCTGGAAAATTTTGGAAGTGGACCGGAAAGAGGTTAAAAGGTTTTGATCTTAAATTATTATGTGTTAAAAAAGAATCATCAAGCGCATTTTGCAACCCAATAGGGAAGTAGGGTCCTAATATTCCAAGGCCGGAGTGTTAGCAAATGTTCTCTGAGTCCATTTCGAAGGAAAAGGATATCTATGTCATTTCTGTGATTGGAGAGGATCGGGTAGGAATCGTCTCTGAAGTGACGGGGTTTCTTTTCGAAAGAGGGGTTAACATCATTGATATTGAACAGACAGTCATCCATTCTCAGTTTACCATGGTACTTCTCATTCATCCCCTTCGTCCCGGTTTTCGTCTAAACCAGCTCAGAGTTGGCCTTAACTCCCTTTCCCGGAGGCTGGAGATGAAAATCACCGTGACTCCCCTCCATGAATTTAAAGGAATGAGGCTGGCAGAGACCAAGAGGCCCTATGTCCTCACCATTCTTGGAACTGACCGACCGGGTGTTGTGACAAGTCTTTCGTCGATGTTTGCCAGGCACCATTGCAATATCGAAAGAATAAAAATGATTGCCAGGGGAGAATTGTTAGCCATGGAGATGTCTGTGGATCTCCGGCAAGCCCATTTTCCTCATCTGTCCAGGGATATATCAGAAGTGGCAAAGCAGATCGGAATGGATATTGTCGCTCAGCCCGAACATCTCTTTAAGAAACGGAAGAAGGTGATTGTCTTTGATATGGATTCGACGATTGTGGACGGCGAGATCATCGACGAAATGGCAAAAGTCGCTGGCGTTGGGGATAAAGTGGCAGCGATCACGGAGAAAGGAATGAGGGGAGAGGTCGATTTTAAACGCTCACTCCGAGCAAGAGTGTCCCTTCTAAAGGGGCTCCGGATTAAAAGCTTGGAATCAATTGTGAGAACCTTAAAGTTTACAAAAGGAAGCGAAGAATTAGTCGCCGCCCTCGCGGAGATGGGTTTTAAGGTGGCTCTCATCAGTGGTGGATTCACCTATTTCACAGACCTATTAAAGAAGAGGCTGGGATTCGATTATGCTTTTGGAAATGAATTGGAGATCCGAAACGGAAAGCTGACAGGAAAGGTGAGAGGAAAGATTATCGATGCCCGGCGTAAGGCTGAGATCATGGATGAGATCTGCCGCAAGGAGGGTGTCACACGCGATGAGGTCGTTGCTGTTGGGGATGGTTCGAACGATCGCATCATGGTGGCCAATGCGGGGTTGGGGATTGCTTTCAATGCAAAAGAGATCCTGAAGAAGGTGGCTGACGGAGCGATTACGAGGGACCATATGAAGGGCGTGCTCTACTGCCTGGGGATCACCGAACTCGATTTAAGGAAAAAAACGGAATAATGGAATACTGGAATGATGGAATGATGGGTTTAATCCAATATTCCACTATTCCAACATTCCAATTGAGAAATGGTAGAAAGCATTATCATGGATAGTTTAGAAAAGCGAAGCCATGTTCAGAGGGCTAAGGCGGTTATCTTTGATTTTGACGGGACGCTTGCGGTTCTGAATATCGATTTCTCTCTCATGAGGGAAAGGGTGTTTGAGGTCATGCGTGCATTTGGGGTGAAGGAAGACTCCATAAAGGAACGGTATCTTCTCGAAATCATCGATGAGGTTTATCCGATCCTGTGGGGGAAAAATCCCTCCGATGCAAAGGAGTTCTACGAGAAGGCTCACCAGATCCTGCACGAGATCGAAATGAATGCTGCCAGAGAGGGGAAACTGATTCCGGGGGGAGAGGAAACGTTGAAGACCCTAAGGCGGAAGGGAATGAAAGTCGGCATCATCACCAGAAATTGTGAAAAAGCAGTTCGCCAGGTCTTTCCGGAGATTGATGATTACTGCGATGCGTTTATTTCAAGAGATTTTGTTGAAAAGGTAAAACCCCATCCGGACCATCTCAACTCGATGTTGAATGTTTTGAAGGTAGCCGGAAAGGATTCGGTCATGATCGGGGATCATCTCATCGATATCCAGGCGGGCAAGATAGCGGGAATGATTACCGTAGGCGTGTTAACAGGGAGAATCACGAGGAATGAGTTTGAAGAGGCTGGCGCTGACTATATTTTAAAAGACGTTTCTGAAATCGATCGCTTATTGATGGAGGACATATGAAGAAAATCATTCAGACGGAAAAGGCACCAAAACCGATCGGCCCTTACTCGCAGGCCATCCAAACAGAAAACCTCATCTTTCTATCGGGACAGATTCCCGTCGATCCGCTAACTGGAGAAGTGGTCACAGGAGATGTAAGGAAACAGACCCGGCAGGTTTTGGATAATATCAAAGGAATACTTGAATCTCAAGGATTGGGAATGGAGAGTGTGGTCAAGGTGACTGTCTTTTTGACAGATATTGGAACCTTTAGCCAGATGAACGAGGTCTATGCGACTTACTTTTCCTCGTCGCCTCCTGCAAGATCGACGGTTGAGGTATCGGGGCTCGCCAAAAACGTTGATGTCGAGATTGAAGCAATCGCCTGGATCGATCGATAAGGCCATTTCATCATGTTATCCTGACTTGATTGATTATCCGAGGTGGATTGTCACCAAATCTTCCAACAAGGTTTGGTGACGGCATTGAAAAGGTTTTCGAGCACCCCTCTCATCAAGCCGGGTTCCAATTTGAGAATGAGTGATTTTGCTTTTGGGGTTCTTTTTTTATAATTTTGTTTTCTTTCATATCATATGACTTAAACCGCCAGGTCAATTCTGCATGATTTTAAAGAAAAAGGAGGGTTTCAGATGAAAGAGATTCCAATCAAAGGCGATGAAATCCGAAATGAGCAGTTGCTCAAGTGGATTCAAGAATCCGCCGCTCTCTGCCAGCCGGACCAGGTATATGTTTGTGGTGGCTCTGAAGATGAAAACCGCCGACTTTGCGATGAAATGGTCAAAACAGGCACGTTTATCCGTTTGAACAAAGAGAAACGGCCGAACAGCTTTCTCGCCCGGTCAGATCCGAGAGACGTTGCACGTATGGAAGGGAAGACTTATGTCTGCAGCATCAACAAATCAGATGCAGGGCCCACCAATAACTGGGTCAATCCGGCGGAGATGAAAGAGACTTTGATCCAACTCTTTAATGGCTGCATGCGTGGACGGACCATGTATGTGATTCCCTTCAGCATGGGGCCCCTTGGTTCAAAGATCGCTCACGTCGGGGTCGAGATCACCGATTCACCCTATGTTGTGGTCAGCATGCGTATCATGACCCGCATGGGTAGGCCCGTACTGAATGTTCTCGGCAACAAAGGAAGTTTCGTTAAATGCATGCACTCGGTTGGAGTTCCCTTGGCCTCCGGCGATAGGGATACCCCCTGGCCCTGCAACCCCGATAAGACCTACATCATCCATTTTCCAGAGGAACGGGCCATCTACTCTTTCGGAAGCGGTTATGGGGGCAATGCCCTGCTGGGTAAAAAATGCTTTGCCTTACGGATTGCCTCGGTCATGGCCAGAGATGAGGGTTGGCTGGCCGAACACATGTTGATCATGGGCGTGGAGAGTCCGGAGGGAGAGAAGACTTACCTCGGGGCAGCATTCCCGAGTGCCTGTGGCAAAACCAATTTAGTCATGATGGTGCCCCCCAAAGGGTTCGAAGGTTGGAAGGTGATGACGATTGGAGACGACATCGCATGGATCAAAGCGGATGAAAATGGCGTCCTGCGAGCCATTAATCCCGAAGCAGGTTTTTTCGGAGTGGCTCCGGGGACCTCTATGAAATCCAATCCAAATGCCATGCTCACTCTGAACCGAAATTGTATATTCACCAATGTCGCTCTGACCGATGACGGTGACGTCTGGTGGGAGGGGATGACCGATGAACCACCACCCCATCTGATTGACTGGCAGGGTCTGGACTGGACGCCGGATTGTAAGCGACTGGCCGCTCATCCGAATGCACGTTTTACGGCACCTATCAACCAGTGCCCAACCTACGATCCTCAGTGGGATAATCCAGAAGGGGTGCCCATCAAGGCGTTTATCTTCGGGGGGCGCATGAGCAAGGACGTTCCGATGGTTTACGAGGCGTTTAACTGGTCCCATGGAGTCTATGTTGCTGCAACGATGGGGTCCGAAGCAACTGCAGCGGCTGAAGGTCAGCCAGAAATGCGCCGTGATCCTATGGCAATGCTTCCCTTCTGTGGATACAACATGGCCGACTACTGGAGCCACTGGTTGAATATTGGCCGCCAGTTAAACGACCCCCCTCGCATTTTTAAGGTGAATTGGTTTCGCAGGGATGAAAACGGAAGATTCATGTGGCCTGGGTTCGGAGAGAACATACGGATACTCAAGTGGATCATCAACCGCGCCCGGGGCTTCGGCTATGGGGTCGAAAGTCCGATGGGTTTCATGCCCCGCCTCCAGGATATCTGCTGGGAGGGGCTTGATTTCGATTCGGCCACTTTTTACAAACTTATGTCAGTAGACCGGGAAAAGGCCAAACTGGAGGCCACCTCCCATGAAGAATTATTCGACAAATTCTTCGATCGCCTGCCGAAAGAATTCATTCATCACCGGGAACTGCTCAAATCCCGACTCTGGCGTTCGTCGGAAGTCTGGAAACTGGAAAGGGCAATATTTTAACTTTTAACGATTCAGAAAAGAAAAGTGGAATAGGGTGGTTGAACAATCCCTCCTGTTTTGCTATCGATCATCAGGAGGGTTTCTTTGATATCCTTCGGTTGGTGTGAGTATGGTCTTCCGATCTGGCAGAAGCTTCATGATATTGTCCATAGCGGCCTGCCGATCCCCGAACTCACCGCCGTCGTCAGTCCCTCAGAAGTACAATAGCGGTGTACGTTTGACTGATCAAGCCCGTGTCCCACACTGAATGAAAGTTAAGCAGTTAAGTAGGGTGGGTCAAGCGAAGCGGACCCACCGTCTTTAAACGGATTCTCCTTTTTTATTCCAAATCCATTCCAGAAAGGGTACCGGGGGTAACGGCTCCCCAACCGGGCGAGTATAATCCCTCCCCAACAGCCTGCCGGAAGGAACTGTGCGGCCAATCCCAGGGGTTCTGAACGTAACCATGCTTCACTGGATTGTAGTGAATATAATCCATGTGCCTTCTCCAATCCTCTTCGTCCCTGAGAAGATGTTCTTCACCGGGTGATTCAACCCGGCTGAAAAATAGCTCTTGATCAACCGCCAACGTACAGAAAAGTCAGAATCCCCGGATGGCATAGACCATATACAATGAACATGGTCGGGAAGGATTACAAATGCTTCCATGGTCAAAGGATATTTCCCCTTTACTTTGTCAAAGGCTGATTTGAGCCGAGTGAGGTTATCTGGTAGAAAAAGAAGGTTAGCTCGTTGGTGGGTCACGATTGTAAAGAAATAGCAACCTCCGGGTTGATAAAGACGGCGATATTCACTCATGCCTGATGGGGATGGTGGATCCGCCTCGCTCGATCCACCCTACAGGGTCTTACTGCGGAGTCTATTACAGGGTCTACAGTTCCTATTTCTTTCCGCATGAAGTCTGCATCTGCTTTTAGATCTTGCCAACCATTTCTTCCAGGAAGAAAGTATTCCGTACGAGCCTTCCGGAGACGAGGGGCAACATCAGCCCGATTTTGCGCGTCTTCTCGCTCCCTCTTTCTCTCTCGGAGAAAGACGAACGACTTCATGCCCGGAGGTATCCTGAATCCGGCGGAGTTCGGCACAGATCGCGGAAAGATCACCCCGGAATTTGCGCGTATGCTTCCTTCGGTACTTTCGGACTTCCTCAATAATTGGATCTTTCATTTGACAACCTCCAATAACTCCTCGGGTGAACAAACTTCGGAACATTCATATCCCTCGCTCTCAATGACCTTCCTGATCGTCTTGCGGCTGAATGGGTTGTTAAGGTGGCCGATATTCCAGGTTATGATGACATCCATCCCGTTTACAGCAGCCACGGCAATGTGAAGGGCGTCTTCCGGACATTCAGCCGGTATCCCTCTGTTGGCAATGATCTGCTCAGCCAGGCGTCTAACCTCGTCGTTGATGTCGAGCATCGGGAACTGCTCGATTGCTGAGAGTCGCACCCTGGACTGTTCAGGATCACCTCTTCTGCTTTCCTCCAAAACAAGCGCCGAAATATAAGGCTCATACTTTGCCGAAAACTCCGGCCAAAGTTCCCGGGTGACTGCCTGGTGGGCAGCGACCATGATGTCACGGCTTGGCCTTGCAGCAAAATAGCTTACTACAGTTGTTTCAATATAGACTCGCTTCTTCATGATATGATAATAACACTTCCCACATTTTCCTCAAGGGAAAAATCTCTGTTGCTATAATGCGAGGCCGTCAGGAATGCGTATTTTATGACGAGATCCGTAACGACTTGTAATAGAACTCAATACTCTTGGACAAAAATGTTCGCTCAACATTTGAGGAAGCAATTTGCACAGTAGGGTTGGGGAAGGGTTTTCCGCCTTAGATGGCCAAATCCATTTCAACAACGGGTTAAAATAGAAAAGACTACCCCAGCGAGGCATTTGCGGAAGCACACAAGATGTCGGTCAGAGATCACCTCAGCGTTCTTCCCATTTGACTGTTTTCTTGTCTCCATCCGGAGGGTTGACCTGGAATTCGAAGGTGATGGACTCAATCTTCTCTTTTGGGAGGGTGATCCCGAAGATAAGTACTCTTCCAGTAAGGGGAGGCAAGGGGACGGAAAGGTTCGCTTCCTGGGGAGTAAGGGTAAATTCCTCGGCAGGTTTTGGACCTTCGTAGACCGCTTCTTGCTGAGACAAAACGATTTTGATGGAGTTTGGAGGAGCGGTCGTTCTCCGACTCTTATTCAGAACTTCAACATAGATCTCCAGGATTTTCAAAGGCGAAGGAGAAGATTGGATCTCGCGAACCCTGAAAGTGATTTCCCGCAATTTTATATCGGGTAGTTCTTCTGGGGCGGGTTGGGATAGACCCCTTTGTAGACCGATGAAGGCCGAGAGGATAAGGATAAGTAATAAGAGGAATATTTTATTTTTCATCTTTTAAAACCCATTCTACATATTCCCACCGGAATTTTCAAGAACTTTATAAGTAAAGGGATCGTAAAAAGTCATTCCCGTGAAAACGCCTGCCTGCCGGTAGACAGAAGAATTCAGAGAATTCTAACCAAATATATTTGAAATTTCCCAACTAATTTCCTCCCCCTTCAGAGGCTGTGTCGTAATAGGGGAATTCATAAAAATGTCATCCTGAACTTGGTTCAGGATCTAATGAATTCAAATAATTACGAGACCCTGAAATAAATTCAGGGTGACAAAATAATAATTGTGACACAGTCTCGAAGGGGAGGGAAAATCTTAAGACATCTCAAAAAAGTGTTAGAGACAAATTCTCAGATTTAACCATGTAAGGGCCTAACTGCCTTAAAGTATCCCGCTAAGAGCGGGACTTGGGCAGGAATGACTGGAAGGGAATCATCTTCTCAAAGGTGGTTTTGTTGTGAGATTGGGAGGGTTGTTTTATAATGAATTTCAATCAGTTGAGTGGATAGACCATGAAACCCATTCTTGCTATTGTCGGTAGGCCAAATGTCGGGAAGTCCACCCTGTTTAATCGAATTGCGGGCGGAAAGAAGGCCATTGTCTATGATGAGCCAGGAGTCACACGCGACCGTAATTACGCCGATGTGATGTGGGATGACTGTCCTTTTACATTGATCGATACAGGCGGGTTTGAACCGGTCTCAAAAGACCGGATCTTCGTCCAGATGCGTGAACAGTGTCAACTGGCCATGGAAGAGGCGGACGTGGTCCTTCTTGTCCTGGATGGGAAAGAAGGCTTCACCCCCTCAGATAAGGAAATAGGCAATATTCTTAGGCGTTTGAATAAACCTGTCTTTTATATCGTCAATAAGATTGACGGGCCACATAAAGAGGAGAAGGTATTTGAATTTTACGGACTGGGTGTGGATAACCTTTTTTCGATTTCAGCCGAGCATGGGTATGGCGTAAATGATTTGATGGATGAGGTGATAGGATCTTTTCCCAAAGCGGTTGAAGAGGAAGGAGATGAAGACGCCACAAAGGTGGCGATGTTAGGAAGGCCAAATGTAGGGAAATCTTCGCTGGTCAATCGCATCCTCGGATACAGGAGGGTGCTTGTAGATGATGTTCCTGGCACGACACGGGATTCGATCGATACCCGTTTTGAAAGGGAAGGGAAGAGATATACATTGATTGATACTGCGGGGATCCGGAGAAAGAGTCGGATCAGTTTACGGCTGGAGAAGTATAGCATTGTAGAAGCTCTCAGGACGATTGACCGGTGTGATGTGGCACTTCTTCTCTTAGATCCCAAGGAGGGGGTGACTGACCAGGATGCCCGGATCGGCGGATTTATTCATGAGAAAGGCAAAGGGTGCATCATCGTGGTGAACAAGTGGGACACCATTGAGAAGGATTCTCAAACCCTAACTCAGTTCGAGAAAGAGATACGCGAGGATCTGAAATACCTTTCCTATGCTCCCATCCTGTTCATCTCGGCCCTGACCGGCCAGAGAGTTAAAAAGGTTCTCGATACGATTGACCAGGTGGCAGCAGAGGCGAAAAAAAGAATATCCACTTCACCATTAAATCGAGCCCTCGAGGGCTGGGTGAAAAAATCTCAGCCCCCCACGTTCCGGACGCGGCAGGTCAAAATGAACTATATTACGCAGGTTTCAGTTGCTCCCCCCACTTTTATTATATATACTAACTTCCCGGAGGGGATACATTTTTCTTACGAAAGGTATCTGTTAAATCAGATGAGAGAAACCTTTGGGTTCGAAGGGGTGCCGATCCGGCTCCAGTTCCGGAAGAAGAGAAAGGGATGAATGAATGGGCAAGCGTAAGAATAAATATTTAATTCTAACAGTGGCCTTGATCGTGATTTTGTTGACCGGTGGTTACTTCTTTTATCCGACCCTCAGGCAGAAGAACACCAATGGAAAATTCCGGACGGTTAAAGTCGATCGGGGTGAAATCAGTGCTGTTGTAAACGCCACAGGGACAATCAATCCAGTTACCACAGTCCTGGTTGGAAGCCAGGTTTCGGGAACAATCAAAGATCTTCACGCCGATTTTAATTCCCGGGTGCGAGAGGGACAGGCGATCGCTCAGATTGATCCGGCGATCTTTGAAGCTCAGGTTGAGCAGGGTAGGGCAAATGTGCTGAATGCACAGGCGAACCTGTTAAACGCTCAGGCGAACCTGAAGAATGCGCAAGCCAACCTGGACAAGGCAGAGATTGCCATCGTTGATGCGAAAAGAACACTCGAGCGGAATAAGGAACTGGTAGAGAGGAAAGTGATTGCCCAGGCTACCCTCGATTCGGCACAGACCACTCATGATACTGCTATCGCGCAGAGAGAGGTGGCCAAGGCCCAATTAGAATCAGCCAGGTCACAGGTGGAGTCGAACAAAGCGCAGGTGGAACAGGCCAGGGCGGGTTTGAAAGTGGCGGAGACCAATTTGAGATATACTACCATTCGTTCACCAGTCAACGGGACTGTCATCTCAAGAAATGTAGATGTGGGCCAGACTGTGGCAGCCAGCCTTCAGGCTCCGACCTTATTCACGATTGCAAAAGACCTGACCCAGATGCAGGTTGATACAAATGTAAGTGAGGCGGATATCGGCCGAATTGCCCATAGCCAGGCCGCCACGTTTACGGTGGATGCCTACCCGGATAGGACCTTCAATGGAAAGGTATTCGAAATCCGTAATGCTCCTATTACGGTCCAGAACGTGGTGACCTATGATGTCGTGGTTCAGGTGAGTAACCCCGATTTGAAACTGAAACCAGGAATGACGGCCAATGTTTCTATTATGATTGATCATAGAGAAGGTGTTTTAAAGATTCCCAACGCTGCCTTGAGATTCAGGCCGGAGTCTGCCAAAAGCGAAGGCCCTGTTGAGAAGAAAAAGGAAACTTCTTCAAAGGAACCTTCTCCACAAGAAAAAGGCCGAGCAGGTCTGGAACGGCTGAAAAGTGAACTCAATCTTACAGCTGAACAACAGTCTAAGATGGATATGATACTTCAATCTTCAAGGGCAGAGATGCAGGAGATCCGTCAGAAGTCAAAACCCGAGGAGGCAAGCATTCGAATCCGCACTCTCATCCGACAGAAGATATGGGGGATATTGACTGATGAGCAGAAAAAGAAGTTGAGCGCGATGGGGCAGGGACAGCAGAAGGAACAGGGAAGGCCAGGCAGGGTATGGACTCTCGCCCCAGAGAATAAGGCGATTCCCGTTCAGATTGTGGTTGGGATTACAGATGGCACCTTCAGTGAGGTGATGTCCGGAGATCTCCGTGATGGGGCAGAAGTGATCGTGGGAGAGATTTCGGATAAAAAGTCCCGTCCAAATACTCCGCTGCCCACAACCAAGGGGATGAGGTAAGGTTGTCAGATAGTCACATAGTCTTATAGTCATTAGTCTTAGGATTTCCAGGTTTCATAAATTACTATACGACTATAAGACCATTCGACGATATGACTTTGATATGGAACCACTCATTCAAATTAAAGATCTGGTCAAGGTATATTCTTTAGGGGAGATGGAGGTGAAGGCACTCCGGGGCGTTTCTCTGTCTATCGAGCGGAGTGAGTTTGTGGCGGTCATGGGCGCTTCTGGCTCAGGTAAATCGACTTTCATGAATATCCTTGGTTTTCTGGATCGTCCCACCAGCGGCCAATATCTTCTGGAAGGCATCGAAGGCGAACACCTCTCTCGCGATGAACTTGCGGAGATACGGAATCAGAAGATCGGTTTTGTCTTTCAGGGATTTAATCTACTAAGCAGAACCTCAGCGATCGAAAATGTTCGGCTCCCTCTTATCTATGCTCATCACCCATCCAGAAAAAGGCAAGAGATGGCTGAGAAGGCTCTCTCTGCTGTGGGCCTCAAGGGAAGGGAACATCATCACCCGAGCCAGCTTTCCGGAGGTGAGCAACAAAGAGTTGCCATCGCCAGAGCCCTTGTTAATCAACCTTCCATTCTTTTAGCCGATGAGCCAACCGGTAATCTTGACTCTAAGACGAGCGAAGAGATCATGACCATCTTTAAAAAACTTAACCAGGAGATGGGGATCACCATTGTCATGATCACTCATGAGCCGGATATTGCGGCCTACGGAAAACGCAAGGTTTTATTTAAAGATGGAAGGATCGTGGAGGATTCCGTATCATGACGGCACTTCTGGCAAGCCTGAGGATTGCGTTACGGGCCCTTCTGGTCAATAAGATGCGTTCCGCCCTGACCATGCTTGGAATCGTCATTGGCGTGGGAGCAGTCATTGCCATGATTGCTGTTGGTTCAGGAGCGAAGAAGAGGATTGCTGACCAAATAGCGAGTATGGGGTCGAATCTCTTCGTCGTCCTTTCAGGGAGTGCCACGAGTGGAGGAATGCGATGGGGATCGGGAACCGTGCCGACCCTGACTGCAGACGATGCTAAGGCAATCGCCACAGAGATTCCGGGAGTCAAGTATGTTGCTCCCAGCTACAATGGAGTTGCACAGATTGTCTTTGGAAACCAGAATTGGTCAACGGTAGTCCATGGGTCGACCTCAGAGCTGTTTGAGATCAGAGATTGGCAATTTGTTTCCGGTCGTTCTTTCACACAACTGGATATTGATGGAGCAGCAAAAGTTTGTATCCTTGGAAAGACAGTTGTGGACAATCTCTTTGGCGGGATCGATCCTATCGGTCAGATTGTGCGGATTAGAAAATTTCCCTTTACGGTCATTGGTGTCCTTGCGGGGAAAGGGCAATCCGCCTGGGGACAGGATCAGGATGATATCATTTTTGTTCCTCTGACTACCGCCCAAAAAAGACTCTTTGGGATGCAATTTCCCGGGATGGTGAGATCGATATCGGTTCAGGCCCATGGTCCGGAAGTGATGAAAGAGGTTGAGAGTCAGATTGTCGATCTTCTGCGGCAGAGGCACCGGCTTCAACCTGCCCAAGAGAATGACTTTTCAGTCAGAAACCTAACAGAGGTTGCCTCCAGTGCTGAGGAATCGGCAAAGGTGATGTCTTTACTTCTGGGTGCCATTGCCTCCATCTCTCTTATCGTTGGCGGAATTGGGATCATGAACATCATGCTCGTATCGGTCACGGAGCGGACAAGAGAGATCGGGATTCGTATCGCTGTGGGTGCGAAAGGAAAGGATATCCTTCTCCAATTTCTCATCGAATCCATGGTGCTCAGTCTGGTAGGAGGATTACTTGGCATCGGGGTTGGAATTGCAGGGACACTTATTCTGTCGAGCATCACCCAGTGGCCAACCCTCTTTTCTGTTCAAGCGATCCTTCTTGCTTTTCTTTTTTCTGGCTCGGTCGGCGTCTTTTTCGGATTCTATCCAGCCAGAAAAGCCTCTCTGCTCAACCCCATTGAAGCATTGAGGTATGAATAGGGGAAGGGTATCAGGATATCAGGGAATCAGGGGATCAGGAAAGGCATAATAATGATGAGTTACCAAACCTGCTATCCTGATCTTCTGATATCCTGCAACCTGATAATCTGATATCCTGATATCCTAACGGGCCTACGAATGTCATTGATTGAATTTTTCCTTTTTATCGGGGTGGGGTGTGGAGTTGGTTTCCTGGCCGGCCTCTTTGGTGTGGGGGGCGGGTTTATCCTGGTGCCGGTCCTCATTTTCAGTTATGAGCATTCAAACCTGTCTCCCTCCATTCTAACCCATGTCGCCATTGGAACCAGCCTGTTGGTTGTTGTTTTCAGCGGGATGACCAGCGCCTACCAGCATCGAAAGCAGGGTAATGTTGACTGGCGAGCAGTTTTTATGATCGGGTTTTCCAGTTGCATTACGGCCCTTGCAACGACACGAGTGGCCGCGGCTTTAAGCGGAAGACATCTCCGGATCGCCTTTGCAATCATCATCATAATCGCTGCTGTGAGGATGTTGACCGAAAGCGCATCCAAGGCTCAGAAGAAACTTAACCTCTCATCACGGCCAAGCACCCAGGGTCTCATTGGTGTTGGACTGGCCGCAGGGGTTGTTTCTGCATTGGCAGGGATTGGCGGCGGCTTGGTCACCATACCGGTGATGTACCAAATTTTGAGAATGCCATTGAAACTGGCCATCGGAACATCCAGCGCGGCCATTGTAATCACTGCCCTTTTTTCAGTAACCGGTTATATCGTGAACGGGATGGGGCATCCTGACATACCTGCGGGAAATTTCGGTTTTGTGGATTTTCAGCGGGGAATGGCTCTTGCAATAGGAACCATGCTTCTCGCAAGGGTAGGAGCTAAGGTCTCTTTTAAAACACATCCATTTCTTCTCCGAAAGCTATTTGCCCTCTTCGTCATCCTCATGGCGATCTATCTGCTGGTGAAATGATAGAGAGAAAGATTAATGGCTGGCGAGGTAGTCGAGGGCGGCCATCACCCCGCCTTTGGAGAAAGGAACGTTTGTCATGGCCAGTCCCATCTCTATGCCGCTCAGTGTTCCGGCTAACATAAGGTCATTGAAGTCTCCTAAATGACCTATCCGGAAAACTTTCCCTGCCAGTTTCCCGAGACCATTTCCAAGCGACATGTTGAATTTTTCCAGGATCAGCTTTCTGAAGGCATCGGCATTATGTCCTTCGGGCATCAACACAGCCGTCAGGGAAGAGCTATATTCCTCAGGCTTCCTGCAGAGCAATTCGAGTTCCCATGACCTGACGGCGCTGCGTGTTGCCTCAGCCAGACGGTCGTGGCGGGCAAAGACATTTTCCAGACCTTCTTCCATCAACATATGGAGCGATTCCCGAAGACCGAACAGGAGATTGGTAGCAGGGGTGAAGGGGAAAAACCCGGACCGGTTGATATTGATCATGGCCTCCCAATCCCAGTAAGATTTTGGTAACTTCGCTGATTTTGATCGAGCAAGGGCTTTCTCACTGATTGCATTGAACCCGAGCCCCGGAGGAAGCATCAGGCCCTTCTGAGAACATCCCACCGTGACGTCCACCTTCCATTCGTCATGTCGGTAATCAATTGAGGCAAGTGAAGAGATCGTGTCCACCAGCAGGAGAGCTGAATGACCGACTCGGTCCATGGCCTTACGAATTTCAGGTACACGGTTGGTGACTCCGGTGGACGTTTCATTATGGACAATGGCAATGGCTTTGATGGCCTTTTGGGGGTCTTCTATCAACCTGGTTTCAACGACGGCTGGATCAACACCACTTCTCCAATCCCCGGGGACAAACTCCACATCCAGGCCGAGACGGACAGCCACATTTTTCCATTGGGTTGCGAAGAAGCCTGTTTCGAACATCAATATCTTATCACCAGGAGAAAGGATATTGACCAAAGAGGCTTCCCATGCCCCTGTCCCAGAAGAGGGGTAGATGACGATCGTGCCAGAGGTTTTAAAAATCTGTTTAAGTCCCTGGAAGATCTCCTGAGCCAACTGTGCAAACCCAGGCCCCCGATGATCAATGGTCGGTTGAGCCATCGCCCTTAAAACCCGGTCAGGCACATTGGTCGGCCCTGGAATCTGCAGGAAGTGTCTTCCGCTTTGAACCATCGAGCGTCCTCCCCTATCTTTCTCCTTTTTTTACCTTCTCAAGAAGTATCTCTGCTCGAACCGGATTAAAGACGCCGCATTCACAACACTTGGCCATGATCTTGGCTGCCTTCTTAGGTGTCAACCTCCGAAGCTTCACATGCTCAATCAACTTTCGAATGAGATTGAAGGAGACCATCCCATGACCACACATCGTATTAAATTCCAAAATCTCTCTTTCGGGCAACCGATCCCTTGCTCCCCAGAAACCGAGGGAGTGTTCAGCGCTATGTCTCTCGATGCCCGCTTTTCGACAACAAGCCTGAACTTCATGAAGAAGCCCGCTGATGTTGATTGAAATGCCCAGGTCAGCACGGATCAGCTCCTCCACTACTTTCTGAAGCGTATCAAGATCAGTAAAGACAGCGGCCGCTCCAGCTCCATCTCCCTGGTTGGCAATCAATTTTTCAATATCGATGTCGTCTTGGTGGATATTTCCCTGTTTGCCATCGCCGATATTGACCGGTTGATATTTCAGGCAGATTCGCATAAACTCCCGGAGCTTAGGCGCCGATCCCTCACGGGTGATCCCCTTTGCCGTGTGGGCGAAGATGACATAATCGTTTATTAAACTCTCTGGTATTCCTTGTCGGTGGAGTGTATTGGTCATAATTTAATCCTCCGCAGGGACACTTCCCTATTTTTATCAATGCGATTCTGGTTTCCGTAAGGTCAAAGGTAGGGAAGTGTCCCTAAATAGTAAATAGAGGCCGGCCCAGCCCTATATTGGTTTTCCCATTGGGTGAAAGTTTGTAGCCGGTCTTTCTCACCCATTCCTCATGGGGAAGCGATCCATCAGCAAGGCATCTGGAGGCTACCCCTACGCTGATCACTGTGTCTAATTCCTTTTGAATCTCTCCCAGGGCCTGCAGGAATTCTGGAATTTTCTCGAGCCTGGTCTTTATCTCAATGATGGCTGACAGAACCTTTTCATTCAGGACTTCATCTTTGATTTTTCCGGTCTCAGGATTGGCCATAAGCTGGGTGACCGGGTTTTCTTTCTCAAAATGGGGTTTGAGTTTGGCAAGTGCCATGGCCACTTTCTCAATATCACGGAAATAGGCTCCAATCCCTGGCCTGCCCATTTCAACAACCAGCCCTGCATCTCCTTCCCGAAGCCTGCCCGTCACATCATTCGTCTTAATTTCATCCGTTCCCCTTCCAGGAACACCTGTTCCCGGATGGACAGTCATGGGATCGCTGAATACGACCCTGACGCTCCTTGGCCAATCCAGTTGGGGCGGAGTGAGCGCTCCTGTGGGGCAGACATCGACCTCAGCCAGATAGCCTAATCGGAAGAAAGATAATACTTTACGAATGGCCCGGACGAACCAGGGAGAGTACTCCTCGCTACGGCATACTCTGTAACACGTGTTACACTCAACGCATTCATCCTGATTAACAACTGACTTGCCATCTTCGTCTAAATAGATGATACCCATGGTGCATACCGCATGACAGTTGCCACATCCAACACATTTTTTCTTATCGATCTCCATAGGGGTGTCCTTTGCTAAATTAGTCTCTTATGAATGAAATTGTGCGCAAAATGGCAATAAAATTTTAGTGATCGCGAGAGGTCTAAATCCGAAGCACGAAATCCGAAATTCGAAATAATCTCAAATGACCAAATATCAAATGGTCCAAACAAAAATAGTTTAGGACATTTGAATTTTGAAAATTCTGATTTGTTTCGGATTTCGATATTCGGATTTCGGATTTTTAAAAACCTCCAAAACTTCTTGAGTTCTGGCCATGCCAGGTTAGGGTTTTCCAAAAAGGGCGCGTAAAGCGTCCTCTCTGGCTTCCTGGATATGTTCCCGCATCACCCGCTCGCTGAGGTCGGGGTCCTTCAATTGTAAAGCGATAACGATCTTTTTATGGCCTTCCACGCTCCGTCTAACGCCATCGGGATATCGCAGGGTATCTTTTCGGTGCCTCAATACATTTTTTCTGATGTCCACGATAAGGTCGTGAAGGCGGGCCTTTTCAATGATCAACGCATGAAGTAAATCATGGAACTGAGTGTTCCATTTAAAGACTTCCTCAATCTTATTTTTTTTCAGAGCTTCCTCAGCGTTTTGAATAAAATCTCTCAACTGTTTTAACGTTTCTTCAGAAATGGTCTGGGAAATAACCCGCAAGGCATACCCTTCAAGGATGGAGCGGAGCTCGAATAGTTCTTCGACTTCTTCCCTGGAATCTCCGGAGACGATAAATCCCCTTTTGTTCCGTGGTTTGATGAGCCCTTCGGACTCCAATTTATAGAGGGCTTCCCGGATAGGAGTTCGGCTGACCCCCAGGGTTTTGGCGAGATGCTCTTCAGTCAATTTCTCCCCAGGGTCGAGATGGCCGGAAAGGATATCCGTTTTAAGATGTCCGTAAACACTTTCCCGAATAGGAGGCCTTTTCTTCTTTTTTACGGACTTTAATACCATTTTTGTATCCAATTTATATAAAATAAATTCTTGGAAATATTACAATCCCAATGGACCGATGTCAATAAAAATTTCATATTTTCCTTGATGGGTCTATTTTTAAGCCAATTCAGCGGGGTTTAAAAATCTATTGACAGGGGTGCTAAAAAATTGTATGAATTTCCAAATCTGGGTAGAGTTCTAATGATATTCATTTTGTATCCAAAATTTAATGAGGAGGTACGGAAATGAAAGGGAGATCAACAAGAAAGCATCTGGTTATCATGGTCTTCGTGACGGTGCTGATAGCGATGGTTCTTGGAATCAGCATCGAAGCAGCAGAATGGAAACCAACCAAGCCAATTGAGTTCGTAGCCCCGTTTGCTCCAGGAGGTGGAAGCGATGTTCTTGCCCGATCAATTGCCAGCATTATCGAAGGCGAAAAATTATGCCCTGTGCCACTTCTGGTGGTGAACAAGGCAGGTGGGAGTGGTCTGGTTGGAACAACAGCGGTCGTTCAGCAGAAAGGTAACCCGCTGACCCTGGTGACCTTTATTCCTGGTCAGGCACAGGCCGCACTGGTGGCAGGGAAGGGGGCTCCAACCCATCGAGAACTCACTCTCCTCTGCAATCTTGCACTGGATGAACAGTTGATCGTCGTAAAGGCTGATTCGCCTCTTAAAACCATTCAGGACGTTATTGCCGAGGCTAAAAAACGTCCCGGAGAATTGACGATAGGAGGAACGGGCACCGGACAGGATGATCAGATCTGCCAGCGTGTGTTTGAAAGGTCTGCTGGTATCCGCATGCGCTATGTTCCTTTCAAAAGCGGTGGAGAGTGTATCACGGCCCTTTTGGGTGGACATGTCAATATGATTTGGGCTAACCCACCCGAATTTGTGCCTCAGTGGGAAGCCAAGATGGTAAAGCCTATCGCCGTTGCCAAGCTCACGCGTATGCCGGAGTTCCCGGATGTTCCCACCTTGAAAGAAGTCGGGCATACCGTAACTTACTTTTTCTACAGAGGCATTGCCGCTCCCCAGGATATTCCGGCTGAAGCGGCTGCTTTCTATGAGAACATGTTTAAGAAGATGGCTGACTCAGCCAATTGGAAGACGAATTATATCAAGAAGTACATGCTCAGTCCGAGTTGGATGGGAAGCAAGGAGTTTGCAAAGGTCGTTGTCCAGAACGAAGAGGAATCGAAAGAGATCTTGAAGGACCTGGGACTCCTGAAGTAAAGGTTCTTCTGGTTTTTTGGAGGTTCTTTTCCTTTTTAATCCTTCCATACCTTTCAATTTAACGCCCCTATCCATCTTCCCCCTCTTAAGATAAGAGGGGGAAGGGGGAGTTATGAGGGAAGGCTGGGTGGGGTTATTATTACTGGGCAGGGGATTTTGTTGGAGAATCGAAATGCGGATTGCTGATCTCATTGGAGGGATAGTCGTTCTTTTATTAGGCTTGGCCACGATCTTCTTCTCATCGCAACTTGAGTATTATTCTGAATATGGGCCTGGTCCTGGATTTTTACCTCTATGGGTAGGAATCTGTATTACCATCTGCGCCATTGTGCTTATCATTAATCTAATAAGAAAACATGAAAAAACAGGAGTATTTTTTAAACCTAAAACAAAAGAAGGGTTCAAAATACTCCTCCTTATCATCGCAACATTTCTGCTTTTACCCGTCTTCGGTTTTTCCATCGGTTTTGCCCTTTTTGCTGGTGTCACCATGCGTGTCATGGGAAAACATGGCTGGATTGGCTGTGGTCTCACGGCGATCGGGATAGCCATAGGCATCCGTTTCATTTTCGCTCATTGGCTGAGCATTCCGTTGCCAACGGGAATCGTGGGATTTTAGTACACCCCGTTAGAAAAGAAAATGTTTTACACCTGTCTCTTCTGAAAGGTGAAATTTCAATATTGATATCCTCCCCGCCAAGGATGGCTTAGTTTTCTAAAGGGGTAAAGAGGTTGATATGGATCTGCTTCAAAATCTTTATATGGGATTCTCTATTTCCCTTGCTCCGATGAATATTCTCTATTGCCTTGCCGGGGCCTTTTTTGGCCAGATCGTTGGAGTCCTGCCGGGCATCGGAGCGCCGACTGCAGTGGCTCTGCTTCTCCCTCTGACGTTTTCAATGAATCCCACTTCTGCCATCATTATGTTTGCAGGCATCTATTATGGAGTCGCCTATGGAGGGACGATTACATCCGTTCTAATCAATGTTCCGGGAGAGTCCTCAACGGTGATGACCTGTATTGATGGTTACCAGATGGCTCTCAAAGGCCGAGCCGGAGCCGCTCTGTCTGTTGCAGCCGTTGGTTCATGGATATCAGGAACGATCGCTGTTGCCATTCTTATGTGTTTTGCTCCAGCCCTGGCCAAATTTGCCCTCCGCTTTGGCCCAGCCGAGTTCTTTGGGCTGGCCTTTATGTCATTCGGACTCCTCACTGTCTTCGGGGCAGAGCAACCCCTTAAAACGGTGATCTCCACGCTGATCGGGCTTCTTATTGCGACGGTCGGACTCGATGTGGTGAGCGGTATGCCCAGGTTTGCTTTTGGTATTCCCCAGCTACTGGGCGGATTTGATTTTATCGTCATCATTTGTGGTATCTTTGGGCTGGCAGAGGTTTTCAGCAGCATTGAGGAACCCGAAGAAGGCCAGCTCCTTAAGGGGAAGATGCGACTGCATGATCTCTTCCTCACAAAGGCGGAGTGGATTGCCTCTCGATGGGCTATCCTGCGAGGTGGGATCATCGGCTTTATAACAGGAATCATCCCTGCAGGTGGTATCACGACAGCATCTTTCCTGTCCTATCTTGCAGAAAAGAAAATTTCAAAACATCCGGAACGTTTTGGGCAAGGTACGATTGAGGGGGTGGCCGCACCCGAAGCGGCAAACAATGCGGCCTCAATCAGCGGCTTCGCTCCTTTATTGGCATTGGGAATTCCCGGATCTCCAACAACTGCCGTTATGCTGGCGGGTTTTATGATGTGGGGCATTCGTCCAGGTCCGCTACTCTTTGAAACCAAACCCGATCTCGTTTGGGGACTCATTTCAAGCAAGTTTATCGGGAATCTCATTCTTCTTTTGATGAACATCTTTTTGATCCCTCTCTTTGTCATGATCCTTCGGGTTCCTTATACGATTCTGATGTGTTTCATTGTGATTTTTGCATCTGTGGGCGCTTACACAGTCAATAACAATATCTTCGATGTCTGGATGATGCTTGGGTTTGGTGTGCTGGGTTACATCATGAAGAAACTGAATTATCCGATCGTCCCGCTGGTCTTGGGTCTGGTTCTCGGAAACCTGGCAGAGAACTCCCTCCGGCAGGCCCTCACCATTTCCGGAGGAAATTTTTCTATATTTTTCACCCGACCCATTTCCCTTCTTTTCATTATCGTTGCGGTTCTTGCCTATCTCAGCCCAGTGATCCGGCGAGCTTTTAAAGGACGGCGAGTGAACACAGGTACAGCATCCTAGCAGAGCGTTTTTAAAAAATAAGGTATCAACACCCTTTGTAGCCGCAACCTTTAGGTTGCGTTGCTATGGCAGCCATTTTTCGCAGGCTAAAAGCCGGCGGCTACAAGTCTTCGCCATTGCTGCGGTATTTTGAAAACGATCTACTAGTACTACAGCGACAAATTTTTTAGTAGACAACTGAAATGGAATCTGCTATACCTATAACCGGGGCGTATGGAAGAGGCCACGGCTTGAAAACCGGGCTACCGGAGATATTGTATTCCGGTAGAACAGG
>Ga0194113_10000086_pt1 | contig 95190 bp, 73 predicted proteins | sample TA2MahC200mmetaG_FD_146193 | JGI IMG/M metagenome (GOLD analysis project Ga0194113, IMG submission 146193) | Freshwater microbial communities from Lake Tanganyika, Tanzania - TA2015017 Mahale Deep Cast 200m | ecosystem: Environmental > Aquatic > Freshwater > Lake | place: Tanzania: Lake...
CGACACGAGCACCCGGACCGTCAAGGTCCGCGGCCCGGACACCCAGTCGACCCCCGGCTTCGGGGGCGCCTTCGCCCTCCTGTCGGCCGGGCTCGCCCTGGCACTGGCGCTCTGGAGACGGAGACGGGGCTAGAACGCCTGGCCGCCGGTCAAACGGACGTGTTGGCGCTACCGGTCAGGGGAGCCCTTGCCCCGCGGTACATGTATCACGGGGCCGCCGTCGCGCATCATCTTGGTGGCGATGTGCCTCGCCGCGAAGTGCTCGAAGAACGCGCCGACCTGGCGCTCTTGCGGATGCGGGGCACCTTCCCGTTGACCGACACGGCGAGGCCGAATGTGGCCGAGATGGGGTTCCCCATCGCCCGGAGGTCGCGGCAGCGTCGCTCCGTCCGGCGGTGGGGGTGAACCGGGCCCGGGAGCGGGAGGCTGGACGGGCCCTCCTGGTGGGGCGGCGGGCGGTTGCATCGGATGATGGTCGGTCCCTGGATGTATATAAATGGAATGAAAGAACCGGCTCAGCCGAAGAGGCGGTTCTCGACCAGCTCGCAGATTATGTGGCCCATCGTGATGTGGACCTCCTGGATGCGGGGCGTCTTGTGGGACGGGGCGGTCAGGCACAGGTCCACTACCTTGCGGAGCGGCTCGCCGGCAAGCCCGGTCATGCCTATCGTGCGGGCGCCCCTCTCCCGGGCGGCGCGCACGCCCTCCAGGACGCTGGGCGACCGGCCGCTGGTGCTTATGGCCACGGCGACGTCGCCGGGCGCCGCGAAGGCCTCCATCTGCCTGGCGAAGACCGCCTTGTACTCCACATCGTTGGATATCGACGTGATGACCGAGGTGTTCACGCTGAGGGCGATGGCGGCCAGGGCCGGCCGCTCCCGCCCGAATTTCCCCACGAGCTCGGCGGCGATGTGCTGGGCGTCGGCCGCGGAGCCGCCGTTCCCGAAGAGGATGACCTTCCGGCCCTGCCGGAAGGCCGCGACCATCATCGAGGCGGCCAGGGCGATGCGCCCGGCCTCCTGGGGCGAAAGATCGATTTTGGCCCGGGCGCTCTCCTGGAGGGCCGCAAGCACCAGCTCGACGTCGTTGCGGTCGGGCCGCCCGCCCCTCGGCCTGCGGGGTCGCTGGCCCCTCATCGGGCGCACCTCTCCTTGGTGTTTCCCACTTCCCAGGTGCGGAGCCCCTCGTTGTCGAACCCGAACTCCACCACCTCGCCGCCCAGCTTCTCCAGCGCCTCCGTGACCAGGTGCTTCTTCTCGAAGTCGCAGTAGAGGAGGATGTACCCTCCGCCGCCGGCGCCCAGGATCTTGCCGCCCGCCGCTCCCGTCATCCTCGCCGTCTCGTACAGGCGCTCGATCTCGGGGCTGGTTATCTGGCTCGCCAGCCTCTTTTTGTGCGTCCAGGCCTCGTGCAGCATCGCCCCGAAGTCGTCGAGCCGGCCGGTGAGCAGGGCGTTCTTCATATCGATGGTCAGCCGCTTCATCTGGTCCAGGGCCTCCATGACCTCCGTCTTCCCCCGGCGGTAGGAGTCCACCTGGTCGCGCAGTATGTTGGCCGAAAGGCGGGTCCGGCCGGTGTAGCAGAGGATGAGGTGGTACTCGAGCTCGTGGAGGGTGTCCGGCGGGATGCGCAGCGGGTTGACGATCACATTGTCGGAGTTGAACTCGATGAAGTTGAACCCACCGAAGGTCGCCGCGTACTGGTCCTGCATCCCGCCCTGGATCCCGAGCTCCCGGCGCTCGATGTCGTAGGCCGCCTCGGCTATCTCGTAGTCGGTCATCGGTCTTTTCAGGTAGCGCCTGAGCAGGCCGACCAGGGCCACGGCCATCGTCGACGAGGAGCCGAGCCCGGAGCCCGGGGGCGCGTCCGTGTGCATGAAGAGCCTGGCCCCTCCCCGGAGGCCCATGACCTTGAGGGCGGCCTTGACGAGGTCCAGCTCGCCGTTGTACAGCAGGTCGGCCGGGGTGTCGTACTTGGCCACCACGCTGTAGTCCAGCGAGCGGACGGTGACGCCCTCGTCATCCACCGGGATGAGGGTGGCGTAGGCGTACTTGTTTATGGTCGTGCTGAGCACCACCCCTCCCCGTTCCCGGGGGTAGGGGGGGACGTCGGTGCCCCCGCCGCAGAAGCTTATTCTCAATGGAGCCCGGCTCCGGACCAGCAATCCCGTTCCCGTCGTGGCGAACGGTATGAACCCCTATAAAGCTTTCCGGGAGGATACCCCGGAGGGGGACCCGGACGCGCATCTTTTATATCCCGCCGAGTCGTATATGCACCAGCATCGCCATGGCGCTTCCCCCCAGCCTGATTGCGGCCCCGGTGGCCATTCCCGGCCCGGGCATCTACCAGTCGGGCTCCTCTTTCGAGAATGTCGTCTTCTGGCTCCTCGTGGCCATCGCCATAATAATGGGTGCCGGCCTCGTGCTCTACCTGTTCGTCGTCCGGGGGAGCTACGAGCGCGAGAGGCAGGCCGCCCTCGCACTGGTGGGCCAGGGCCGGAGGAGCGCGGCCCCGCCGCCCGCCGACCGGTACCGCAGCGCCTCGTCCTACTCCTACCGGGGCGATGTTCCCGAAGCGGTCGCGGAGGCGATGGTCGGTATCGGTGGACACCCGGAAGAGGAGGTGGTGCTTGTCGAGGAGGAGCCACCCGCGCGGCCTGTCGCCCGCCGGGGTGCCGGAAGCGAGTGGTCCCGGCGGCCCCCGGCCGTCGCGCCACCACGGCCGGCGACCTTCCGCTCCGCCCGCCCCGAGACGCAGGCCGCCTACGCCAGACGGGCCCAGCCCCGCTACGGCGCGCCAAGCCCTCTCGACGACCTGCTCTCGCCCTCCGGCACGGAAGGCCTCAGGGACGAGGACCGGGAGCTCCTGCGCGAGGAGCAGCTCGAGCCCGAGCCCCGGGTCCCGGGCCTTGCCGAAGAGGACGAGGAGGTCACGTTCGAGGACGAGCCGGAGCCGGCCTACCATCCCCCGGCCCCGCACCGGGTCAGCACGCGCGAGCGGCCCGTCTGGCAGAACATCCTCGAGGCACCGGGCGCGGGCAGACCCGCGATCTCGAAGCCCGTCGCGGACGAGCTTTTGCGCGATTCGATAATGAAATCCGTCAAGCCCGGGGGCCCCGCCTGGACCGAGGGCCGGCCGGTCTTCTCCCGGCCGCTCGAGGAGCCCGACGTTCCCCGAGAGAGGGTGGAGCCTCCCGAATCCCCGGTGGAGGACGCCCTGGGCGACATATCCCACCGGCTGCACTCCATGGACCGGAGGGCCGGCCCCCGCCTGTCCCCGAAGGCCGAATCGAAGATGGGCGTCCAGGAGAAGAAGTTCCTCGAGGCGCTGCGGGCGGTGCAGGAGAAGAAGCACGAGGAGGAGCGGGCCCGGGAGGAGGCCGGGGCGCGCCTGCTCGAGGAGCAGATGCGCGACCTCGAGCGCCGCAAGAGGGAGGGCCATGCCCGGCGGGCCGCCGAGGGAAGCCGCCAGCAGCAGCCCCGGACCCCGTCAGGCGCCGGCCCCGACGCGCAGATGAGGCGCTGGGAGCAGGCCCGGCGCGCCACGCAGGAGAGGATGGGGCCCCCGGACGGCCGCCGCCCCTCCGAGGGCGCTCCCCGCCCGGGCCAGCCGGCGCGGCCGGAAGCCGGCCGGCGCCAGCCATCCAAGCCCGCCCCCGAGGAACCGTCCTCGGTCGACGAGGTCCTGTCGCGAATCGGGATCAAGTGACGGCAGGGTGCGGGGTGCCGGGCTGTCTGATTTCTACTGTTGACCCCTGACCCGGCACCCTGCACCCGGCACCCTGAGCGACTAGGCGCGCATCATCTCCGCGCACTCGAGGGCCTTCACGCACCTCTCCGGGCGGCACACGCCTCGGTCCTTGCAGGGCATGCCCGTCTTGTCCAGCGCGCTCCTCCGATCGGGTATCTTCTCCGGGTGGCACTTCGGGCACACCCGCTTGCGCGCGTCGGTCACCGGGCGCGTGTAGGTCCCGCACTTGCCGCAGAAGACACTTCCCTTTACCGTGTCAATCTCCTCCTTTGACAGCCAACATCAGGATATCCGCCCCATTCACACTTAACCCTTTGCTCTCGGAAACCGACAGCCGCGGCGAATCCGCCGAGGGTGACGCGCGCCCCGCGGGGGCGTCCCCGTCGGAGATTCCCCCGGCACCCCTCCCCGCGGCGTTGTAGTACGCATCGAGTAACATGTCCCAGGAATGCGCCCGGCTGAAGGCGAGATCGCCATATGACGCCCTGTACGCGGAGGACACCGCCGGGAAATAGATGGAGACGCCCCGCGAGAACGTCCGGAGCGAGCCGTGGGATTCCGCAACGACGGTGGCGTTGATCGCGGCGAGCACTGCCTCGGCGGTCTCGTTGAGGGCGGCCAGGGTGCTCCGGGAGCGCCACCGGGCGACCAGGTCGTAAAGATCTATGAACTCGGGCTTGCCGAACGACCCGGTACCGGCGCGCGCCGACTGCAGCTCCGGGCCCGCCGTGGACATGTTCCCCGCCGCGACCTCGCAGAGCCGGTCCAGGGCCACGGCCAGCGCCTCCAGGCCGGAGGTGTCGACCGCCGAGAGGGTGAACGTGTCGGCCTCCTGGGGCGGGTAAGCGCCGCCGGAGTACTCCGAGCCGAAGACCTCGACGAGCCGGCGGGCGAGCTCGCGGGGGGAGATGTCGGGCGAGGCGGCCAGGACGCCCAGCGAGCCGTCGTAGGGTTGCCCGGCGCTGGGGTCTATGTCCTCCGAACCGACGATGAACGAGGCGGTCTCCCGAAGCCCCCAGCCGGTCTCGAGCATGGCCCAGTAGCAGACATCGAGCAGGAGTACGTCGGCCGGGGCGCCCCGCGCCTTGGAGAACGCGCCCATCGCCCCGGCCAGCTCCTCGACGGAGAGGCGGTCGTTGCCGTCAGTGAAGTCCTGGGAGATCCCCTGCCAGCCGTCACCGTGGCCGCTGAGAACGATGAGGAAGCGGCGGGCCGGGAAGTGCTCGAGGCCCCAGAGCAGGAAATCCTGGAGCGTCCGCCCGTCCCCCATGTCGAGCTCGCCCAGGTCCTCGAGCATGCGGGAGCCCACCAGGCGAGGGTCGTCGTCACTCTCCACCCTGTAGCGCCGCGTGCCGTTCCAGTCGCCGTCGGTCTTGTCGTACCCGGGGCACCGGTCGGCTTGGACGACGACGCTCAGGTTCGAGGACGAGCCGACTTGCTCCATCTCGTTGAGGTCCTCGACCAGATACGGCTCCAGGTCGTTGTCGGCGTTCATGTAGACCAGGACCGTCCAGTCGGCGACCGCCCTGGTGACCGTAACGTTCCACGACCGGGAGACGGACTCCGTGCCGTCCGAGAGGACCGCCGACACCGTGTGGTTCCCGGCCGAGCCGTAGCCGGGGGTCCAGTTGAACACCGTCCCGGTGGAGGCGGGCACGGTGCCGTTGTCCACGAACCACGAGACCGACAGGGCGTCATCATCGTCGTCGGCACCGTCCAGCCGGAAGGTCACGGGGCCGAACTCGGTGGTGGCCGCATCCACGGGCGGCTCGTGGCCGGAAACCCGCGGGGGCCGGTTGAGGTTGTCCACCCTCACGGCCCAGGAATGGCTTGCGGACAGGCGGCCGTCCCCGGCCTCCACCGAGACGACGTGGTCGCCGGCGGAGAGATAGCCGGTGACGAGCAGAAACGACGGGCCCGTGGTGGCCGGCTCCCCGTCCAATGACCAATTCAGGACCACCCTGTCGCCGTCCTCGTCCGAGGCGGTGGCGCAGAACTCCTGCGTGTCGAGCTCCCGGATGTGGATGTCGGACGGGGGGCTCCAGGAGGTCAGCCGGGGCGCCCGGTTGACGTCGACCACGGTCACGTCCCATGCATGTGAGGTGGTGGAGTTCCCGTCGCTACAGTGGACAGAAACGATATGGGCGCCGGACTGGCCGAAATCGGGCTCGAAGCGGTACGATGCCCCGCCCTCGAGGACCGTGGCGCCGTCGAGCGTCCAGCGTAGCGAGACCGGGGCGCCCTCCGGGTCCTTGGCGTTCACCGTGAAAAGGAGGGCGCCACCCTCGTTCACGGCAAGCGGGCCGGACCCCGGCGGGTCCGTCACGATAACGGGGGGACGGTCGACCGGAAGGACCGTAACCCTCCAGGCCTTCGAGGCGGTCAGGGACCCGTCAGACACGACGGCTCGGACCTGGTGGTCGCCCACGGCCCGTCCGGGCGCGTAGTCCAGGATGAAGGGGGGCCTGGTGACCAGGCTCTGGTTCCCGTCGACGTACCAGCGGCAGGTGAGGGGCTGGCCGTCCGGGTCGGTGGCCTCGACCGCGAACCGGAGGGTCCCCCCCTCCGTCATCGTCACCTCGGGGCCGGGCTCCGAGGACGTCACGCTGGGCGGGCGGTTGACGCTCGTTTGGGTGCATCCCGAAAGAACCACCGCCAGGGCGAGCATCGCCGTGGCGACCGTCGCCTGATTCTCCATTACGGAATATCTATCAGGGTCCCATTATAAATATTATGTGGTGGATTGATGTCAAATCCATCGTGCATCTATGCATCATGCCAGGCAGGGCCGGGGCCAGTGACGCGGGGGAAAGGGAATGGACCATCAGGGCGAAAGGCGCAGGGGTGAAGGCGAAGACAGGAAGGTGCTGAGTGGCAAGGGTGGAACCCCTCCTTTCCCCCCTTGTTCCTTGCGCCTCGCGCCCTACTTTTCAAGAACCGACCTCACCAGGTCCGCGCCGTACTCGGCGAGGTCGCGGGCCGATTGGGGTCTGTCGGCCTCGGCGAAGATGCGCACGAGCGGCTCGGTCCCGCTCACGCGGACGAGCAGCCAGCTGCCCGGCTTGAAGATCGTCTTGAGGCCGTCGAGCTCGATGAGACGGTCCACCTCGTCGAACGGGTGCGACCCCAGCAGGGCCTTGACGGCCGGGTAGACCCCGGCTTTCCTCGTGTCCGGGCAGGGGAGCTTGAGCTTGAACTGGGCGGGGAACGGGAACTCGGCGGCGAGCTCCGAGGCGGTCCGGTTGCGCGAGGCCATCACCTCCAGGAGCTTCATCGTCGCCAGGATGCCGTCGCACCAGAACTCGTCCCGGACGAAGTAGTACTTGCCCGACTCCTCGTACGAGAACACCGCGGCGTGCGCCTTGATCGCCTCCATCGTTGCCGGCTGCCCGACGCGACAGTAGTGGAGGGGCACGCCCGCCTCGCGGCAGAGCCTCTCAATCAGGATGGAGGAGTTGATGGGGACCACCACGGGCCCCTTGCGCCGGGAGAGGACGTACTTCGCGAGGATGCATCCGGCGACGTCTTCGGGGATCCCCTCGCCGTTCTCGTCGAGGAACACCACCCGGTCGGCGTCGATGTCCGTGGCGGCCGCAAGACCGGCCCGGACCTCCCGCGCCCTTTGGGCCGTCGCTCCCAGGGTGGCGGCCCGGGGCTCGCAGTCCCGGTCGGGCACGGGCTTTTGGTCGCAGTTCAGGCACTCCACCTCGCAGCAAAGGTCGCGCAGGAGCCTGGGCAGGACCGACCCGGCTGTGCCGTTGCCGGCGTCCACGAGCACCCGGAACCTGCGCAGCGAGATGGTGCGCCGGTTCACCATCTTGCCCACCCGGCCGATGTAGCGCTCCAGGGGCTTGGAGGCCGGCACGCTGCCGCCCACGCGGTCGTGCGCGGCGACGGCCCGCCTGCCCGATTCGTGGATGGCCTCCACCTGGTCCGAGACGGAGAGGGGCACGTAGGCGCCCTCCGAGTTCATCAGGATGAGCCCGATCCGGTCCGGTGGCATGTGGCTGCCTGTGATGAGAACGCCGCCGCCCAGCCTCTCGTTCACTATGAACGAGGCCAGGGCGGCCATCGGCACGACCCCGCAGGTCTCCACGTTCACGCCGGCGCTGTTGAGGCCCGCTATCGCCGCCGACTCGAGCATCTGTGCGCCGTGTCGCGTGTCCCGGCCCGTCGCCACCCCGGTCCCCGCCCCCAGGAGGGTGCCGTACGACTGGGCGAGCTCCATCACCAGCCGGGGGCTCATCTCCGAGTTGGTGAAACCCCGCGCGCCGGAGGTCCCGAACAGGCGGCCCATGGAACGGGAATCGCGCAAGGTGGCCATAAACATATCCTTTCCCCAGCCCGACACGTTTTAATTCTGGCTTGCAGGTACGTGTGACGTGCCCGGAACCGGGGATAGCGACGAGCGCGTCCTCGAGCAGCTGCGCGAGATGCCCCCCGAGCGGTTCAACGAGGTGGTCATCGCGCTGTTCGAGGCGATGGGCTTCGAGCTCGACGATGCCACCGTCACGGAGGGCCGGCTGGTCCTGCGAGCCCGGCTGGACGGTAAGGCCTACCTGGCGAGCGCCCGCCACGGCGAGGGGATAATCGAGGAGCTGCGGGCGCTCGGGGGCTCCCTCGAGGGCGGTTCGGGCATCTACATCGCGCTCGACAGCTTCGACGACCCGCTGCGCGAGGAGTGGGGCGGAAGGAACGTGGAGCTTTTGGACTCGAAGGACCTGGTGCTGGGGGTCTCCGCCTACAAGATCCTCGGCAAGCTCGAAGGGATGGAGAAGGACATCGAGTCCGAAAGGGAGTCCCAGCGGGCGGCGGTGGCGGCCGCCGCGGCCGCCGGGCAGCTCCCGGGAGGGCCCGACGGGGCCGGGGCGGAGGCGGGCTGTGGGGTCGAATCCGGGCTCGGCCAGCTCCCGCCGGAGCTTCAGCACGAGGTGAGAAAGCACCTGCTCCAGGCACGCGAGCTGGGCGCGCTCGGCGACCACCGGGGCGCGGCGGACCGCTGGGCGCGCATCATCGGCCTGGCCCCAGACCTCCCCGGCGCGCACTTCGAGCTGGGAAACGAGCTCTACGCCCTCCACGACCACCACGGCGCGGTGCGCGCCTACAACACGGAGCTCCGGACGAGCCCGGCGAGGGCCGAGGTCTGGTACAACAAGGGCGTCGCCTACGCCGAGATAGGCAACCTCGACAAGGAGGTGGAGAGCTACCGGCGCGCCATCGATCTGGAGCCCTCCCACGAGAAGGCCCTGAACAACCTGGGCGTGGCCTACTACAACGCCGGCCGCTACGACGACGCGCTGGCCACCTACGACCGCCTGCTCGCCGTCCGGCCCAACTCGGGGCGCGCCAAGAACAACCGCGGCGCCGCCCTCAAGATGTTGGGGCGGCTGCAGGAGGCCCTCGATTCGTTCAATGCCGCGCTGACCGCCGACCAGGACCGCCCGGTCTCGCTGCACAACAAGGCCGAGGTGCTCTCGCTCCTGGGCCGGCACCGGGAAGCGGCCGAGTCCTTCGAGCTACTGATGGGCATGGGCCGGCCAGACGAGAGGCTCTGGCACGCCTACGGGGTGGAGCTTGCGGGGCTGGGGCGCAACTGGGAGGCTGTCAAGGCGTTCACCGAGGCGGTGCGGCTCAACCCCAACTTCTCCGACGCCTGGGACCGGATGGAGGACCTCGTGGAGCCCTCCAAGATCCCCCAGATGCTCGCCGAGTGCGACCGGGCGCTCTCCACCGACCCCAACGACATGTTCGACCTCTACACCAGATCGCGCCTGCTCCACCGCCAGGGAATGACGCCGGACGCCATCTCGGCGCTCCGGCGCGTCGTCGAGCTCAACCCCTACTTTGCGCTGGCCTGGCGCGACCTGGGCAGGATCTACTACACCCTCGGCCGGCCGGCCGAGGCCGCCGAGGCCCTGGAGAAGGCCACCGAGTTCGAGCCCGCCTCGGAGGCGGGCTGGAGGGACAAGGGCAACGCCTACTTCCTCCTGGGCCGGTTGGAGGACGCGGTCGCCTGCTACGACAGGGTGAGGTCGGCCGGCGGCGAGTTCGAGGAGGTCTGGTTCAACAAGGGCAAGGCGCTGTCGCGCCTGGGGCGGGAGGACCAGGCGCTCGCAAGCTACGAGAAGGCCCTGGCCTTCCGCAAGGAGCACGCCGAGCTCTGGTTCCGCATGGGCATCGCCAGGCGCCGCCTGGGCCGCCACGCCGAGGCCCTCCGGGCCCTGGACCGGGCCATACAGATCAAGGTGGACTACCACGAGGCCTGGTACGAGAAGGGCAACCTGCTTTGCGAGATGGAGCGCTTCGAGGAGGCCGTGCCCTGCTTCGACCGGGCGATGGACCTCAACCCGGGCAGCGAGGAGGCCTGGGCCGCCCGGGGAGCCGCGATGCACGTGCTGGGCAAGACCTCCGAGGCCATCGAGTGCTACGACAGGGCCATCGAGCTCAACGGGGACTATCTCGAGGCCTGGTACCGCAAGGGCAACGTGCTGAGCTGGGCCGGCCGCTACTCCGAGGCCCTCAAGTGCTACAACAAGGTGCTGGAGAGGGACCCCTACCACTCGGAGACCTGGAACTGGAAGGGCACCGCCCTCTACAACCTGGGCGACCGGGAGGGCGCCAAGGAGGCCCTCGGCCGGGCGCTCGCCATCAACCGCCACGACGCCAAGGCCTGGAGCAACCTGGGCTCCATCCACAACTCCGAGGGCGGGTTCGCCAAGGCCCTCGAGGCCTACGACAGGGCCATCGCCGCCGAGCCGGAGTTCGTCCACGCCTGGGTGGGGAAGGGCAACGCCCTCTTCGGCCTGAACCGGCCCAAGGAATCCATCGAGTGCTACGACCGGGCGGCGGCCATCAACCCGGACCACCTGGCCTCCCTGCGCAACAAGGAGGCGGTGCTCGCCTCCGGCGGCCGGCTGGAGGAGGTCATCGCGGTCTGCGACGAGCAGCTCCGGAAGGCGCCCCGGGACTGGGGGGCCCACGAGCGCCGCGGCGACGCCCTCAACAAGCTGGGCAGGTACGCCGAGGCCTACGATTCCTACAAGCGGTCGCTCGGGCTCAACGCCGAGAACGCGGGGGCCTGGTGCAAGGTGGGGGACATCGCCCAGGGGCTCGGGCGCCACGAGGAGGCTCTGGAGGCCTACGACCGGGCGCTGGCGCTGGAGCCGGGCAACGCCGCGGTCATGAACAACCGCGCCACGGTCCTTTTCGCCCTCGGCCGGTTCAAGGAGGCCAAGAAGGCGTTCACCCAGTCGCTCGAGGCTGACTCGCGGGTCGCCGGCGTTTGGTCCAACAAGGGCAACCTGCTGTTCCGGATGGGCGAGCTCAAGGAGGCCGCCTCGTCCCTCCAGCGCTCGCTGGAGCTCAACCCCAACGACCCGGAGGTGTGGAACAACCTGGCCAACGTCCTGGCCGCGCTCAAGCGGTACGAGGACGCCCAGGAGGCCTACGACCGGGCGTTCGCCATCAGGCCCTCGGAGATCTACCTCGAGGGCAAGGGGAACATCTACCGGGAGACGGGCGACTACGAGAACGCCCGGGACTGCTACGACCAGGCGCTCAAGCTCAAGCCCGACTTCGCCCGGGCCTGGAACAACAAGGGCGCGGTGGCCCTCATGGTCGGCGACCTGCCGGGCGCCGGGGATTGTTTCAAGAAGGCCGCCGACCTCGACCCGAGGTACGCCGTCCCGTGGAACAACCGCGGCGTGGTCCTCGAGCGCCAGGGGATGATAAAGGACGCGGTGGAGTGCTACCGCAGGGCGGTCGAGCTCGAACCGGGCTACGCCGAGGCCTGGTTCAACCTGGGCAACTCGCTGCACGTGCTCGGCGACCTCGAGACCGCCCTCGAGGCCTACGACAGGGCGCTAGCGAGCTACCCCGACCTGGCGCCTGCGCTCCTGCGCAAGGGCGAGGCGCTGAACATCATGGGTCGCAACAAGGACGCCCTCGGGTCGTTCGACTCGGTGCTCCGGACGCAGAAGGGGAACGCCCAGGCCTGGCTGGGCCGGGGCAACGCCCTGCTGGACCTGGGCCGCAAGACCGAGGCCATCTCGGCCTTCGACAAGGTGCTGGAGCTCGGTCCGGAGAGCGCCGAGGCCTGGTTCAAGAAGGGCCACATCCTCGAGAGCATGCGCCACACGGTCAAGGCCCGCGAGTGCTACCAGAAGGCCGTCACGCTGGAGCCGGTCTACCAGGACATCCTCGACGCCAAGCTCAAGCGCCGCGAGCGCGCCGTCGCCCCCCGGCGCTCGTTTGCCTCCGAGATAAAGCCGCCGGACGAGGAGGAGTGAGGGGAAGGCGCATGGCGCAAGGCGCATGGCGCAAGGGGCGAAGGCGCAAGGCTCGAGGCGCAAGGGTCAAGGAAAATGGGAGGATATGATCCGATGATCCCCTTGTCCCTTGCGCCTTGACCCTTGCGCCTTCGCCCCTTGCGCCATGCGCCTTGCGCCTCGCGCCTCATTTGCGCGGCAGCTCCACAAGCACCGTCAGCTCCCCCACCGAGAGGGCCTCCACGCGCATGTTCTCGGCGACGGAGGCGCGCTCGGGCCTGACCATGTCCGGGGTGACCTGGACCCTTGCGCCGTCGGGGAGCGCCACCTCGAGCGGGCCCTTCGAGAGGGCCTCGCCCGCGCTCTTCGGGTCCAGATTGCCTATCGCGGCCGCCACCTCGCCGGAGCGGGCCTTGAACGCCGGGCCCAGCTTCCGGTTGACCGGCAGCACCCGGATTATCTCCTCGCGCAGCTCCGCCGGCCGGGACAGGCGGATGCGGTCGGCCTTGAGGGCGCCCCGCATGTCGTCGAGGTAGTCGCGCAAAACCTCGCTCCCCGGGCCGAAGATGTACACCGAGCCCATTGGCTGCCCGAGGCGCAGGCCCTTCCCGCCCTTCCAGGCGCGCAACCTCGCCACGACGTCGCGGGCCAGCGCGCCGTCGGCGAGCGCCTTCCCGTCGTCCAGGACGGGCTCCGGCCAGGCCGAGCGGTGGATGCTTCCCGGGCCCTCGAACGCCCGATAGTGCCTCTCGTAGATCTCCTCCGTGACGTGGGGCATGAAAGGCGAAAGCATCTTGGCCAGGCCCAGGCCGATGGTGTACAGCGCGTACCTCGAGGACTCGTCGCGGCGGTGCTTGGCGAGCTCGATGTAGTGGTCGGCGAACTCGTGCCAGAGGAAACCCTCGACCTCCCGCATCGCCTTGTCGAACTGGTAGTCGTCCATGAGGGCGGTGGCCCGTTTGAGCATCTGCGAGTAGGCCGTGAGGATCCAGCGGTCGGCGCTCCTGAGCGCGGCCGGCGCGGCGGGCCGCTGCCTCTCCTCCCGGATTGCGGCACCGACGAACTTCCCGACGTTCCAAAGCTTCGTCGCGAGCTTTCGGCCGTGCACCACCTCCTTGGACTGGAAGGCGTGGTCCATGCCCAGGGTGCAGGAGGCCGCGTAGTACCGGAAGGCGTCAGCCCCGTGCCTGGCAAGAAGCGGCAGCGGGTCGATGACGTTGCCCTTCGAGGTGTGCATCGGGGCGCCGTCGGGGGCCATTATGAAGCCGTTTATCATGATGTCCGTCCAGGGCCTCTTGTCGAAGAGGAGCAGGTGGCGGTGGATGGTGTAGAAGGCCCAGGTGCGTATGATGTCGTGGCTCTGGGGCCTCAGCGACATCGGGAAGAGCCGCTTGAACTTCTCGGGGTCCCTCTGCCAGAAGCAGTTGTAGAGGGGCGTGATGGAGCTGTCCATCCAGGTGTCGAACACGTCCTCCACCCCCTTGAGCCTGCCCCCGCAGTCGGGGCACCTGTCGACGGGGGGCGGCGTCACCGTCGGGTCGACGTAGCACATGTTGGGCTTGGCGGGCACGGCCTTTCCGCAGCGCTGGCACTCCCAGACTGGGATGGCGGTGGCGAAGTACCTCTGCCTCGATATGCACCAGTCCCAGGCGAGCGAGTCGGTCCAGTTCTCGAGCCTTATCCTCATGAAGTCGGGGTGCCACCTCAGCTCGGCGGACTTGCCCTTTATGCGGTCCTTGAACTCGAGCGTCCTGAGGAACCACTGGGGGACCGACAGGAACTCCACCGGGGTGTGGCAGCGCCAGCAGGTGCCGACGCTCTGAGAGAGGTCCTCCTGCTTGACGAGCAGCCCCTGCCCCTGGAGGTCCTTGATTATTGCCTCGCGGGCCTCCCGGATGGTCATGCCGGTGTAGATGCCCGCAAGCGAGGTCAGGCGGCCGTCGGCGTCGATGCCCTTCTCGATGGGCAGGTTGTAGCGGTGGACCCACTCCAGGTCGTCTTTGTCCCCTATCGTGCATATCATCACGATGCCGGTGCCGAAGTCGGGGTCGACCTTGGGGTCGTCCTGGACCGGCACCCTCCTCCGGTAGATCGGCGTGAGCAGCCCCTTGCCCAGAAGGTCGCGGTGCCGGGCGTCATCGGGGTTCACGGCGACCATCTGGCAGGCGCAGAGGAGCTCGGGCCTCGTGGTGGCGATGACCTCGGAGCCCCCGTCCTCGCGCCCGAACCTGACGAAGTTGAGCTTGGTGCCCCGCTCCTGGTACTCGACGTCGGCGCTGGCGAGGGCCGTCCCGCAGTGGGGGCACCAGGTCACCGGGAACTCCTTTTTGTAAACGAGCCCCAGCTTGAGCATCACGAGGAAGGTGAGCTGGGTGATGCGCCGGTAGTGGGCGGCGTCCGTCTGGTAGTAAAGGCTCGGGTCCATCGAGTGCCCCAGGATGCAAAACTGCCTGGTCATCTCGGCGATGTTCTCGGCGGCGAAGGCCGAGCAGAGCTCGATGAGCCTCTGGCGGGGCGTGTTCTTGCGGTTGACGCCGTAGCGCTTCTCGGTGGCCACCTCAATGGGCATGCCGTTGACGTCGGCGCAAAGGGGGAAGAAGACGTTGAAGCCGCGCAGGCGCTTGTACCTGGCCACGAAGTCTATCTGCGTGTAGCTCGTGGCGTGGCCCAGGTGGAGCGCCGCGTTGGCGTAGCGCGGCGGGTTGTCGATGCTGAAGACCGGCCGGTCGGACCCCCAGTCGAACCAGTAGGTGTGGTCCTTCGCCCAGCGGTCCTGCCAGCGCGCCTCGACCTCCTTGAAGTCGTAGTCCGTCGGCGGGAGCGGCGCTTCCCGCTCCTCCTTCGGCCCCTTTCCATCGCGCATTGTAACCTCCCCCAACAAAGCGCTCGGGGCATATCAATATTGTCCAGCTGACGGGGCAGCGGGCGGGGTGCAGGGTGCGTGGACGGACGGTCAGACGGAGACGAGGCGGTTCCCGGCCTTGCGGACGAGCCCCCTGGAGCGGAGGCGCGCGATGTGCTTTCGCACCATGACCTCCTCCCAGAACCGGAAGGGGAGCTTCAGCGCGCCGATGCGGGCGCCATAGATGGGGTGGCGCCGGACCAGCTCGTCCAGCGTGGCCGGCGCCCGAAGCACCTCGCGGATGTAGCGGTCGCGCTCTTCGATGCGGGCTTGGTACCTTCGCAGGATGCCGGCGATGTCTTGGTCGACCGGCCCGGAGTGCGCCGGGACGAGCCTGCTCGGCCCAAGCCGTATTATCCGGTCGATGGAGGAGGCGAAGTCCTCCGCCGAGGAGCAGGCGTGGCCGTACCAAGGCCCGAAGGCGTCGGGGCAGATGTCCGCCGAGAACAGCGTCCGGCTATCCCGGTGGAAGAAGCCGCAGTGGCCCGGCGAGTGCCCCGGGAGGTGGACGGCCTCGAGGACCGGGCCCCCCAGGTCGAAGAGGTCGCCGCCCCGGAACGGCCGGACCCTGGGCCCTTGCCGGTGGGGAATGAACGTCATCGTGAAGCGGCGGATCTCGCGCTCGTCCGGCCGCCCGAGAATCCCCATCTTGCGGAAGTAGACCGCAAGCGAGTTGAGCATGGGCGCGTCGCGGACGTGGGCCAGGATCGGGACGCCCCGGAAGAGCCAGTTGCCGAAGTTGTGGTCCCGGTGGTAGTGGCTGTTGAGGACCAGGTGTATGCGGTGGCTTCGCCGGAGCCGGCGCAGGACATCGAGGCCCGTCCCCGTGTCCACGAGGAGGTTTTGGTCGCCCAGGGCGAGCAGCGAGTGGGCGTACGGGATTCGCGCCGAGTTTTGGGCGCGCACGAGATACAGGCCAGGCGAGAGCTCCTCGAGAAGCCCGGCCCGCCCGTCCGCCGCCTGACGATCCCCGCCTTGCGCTCCCCCGTCAAGCCTCACACGGCTGGGAAGGGGGTGGGATTATTTAAAAAGGAAGGCCCAGGGCGCCGGGCGCGAGGCGCAAGGGACGAAGGCGCAAGGAGGAAGGCGCAAGGGGCAAGGAGGGAAAACCCCCTTTCCCCCGTTGTTCCTTGCGCCTTGCGCCCTGCGCCTCGCGCCTTTTTTGAAGAATCCCAGGCCGGGCTACCTTGGTCGAAGAAACGGGAACCGGGTCCACTGGGCCTCAGATGGAGACGCTCGCGGCCAGGGCCATCCGCTTCTTCAGGAAGGTCTGAAGGTCGAATGCCCCCGGCTGGGCGCTGGTCCAAGAATCGGGCCCGATGACGACCCACCAGTTGATGCTGCCCGGCCTTTTTTCCACAGGTTTCCCCCTGTGTATTTCCTGCGCGCCCGAGGTATAAAAGGAGTTTGGTTCAAATCTCGAAGGGTCTGAATATATTCAGTCCGGGGCAACCTTTTATACGGCCAAACCCCCTTGTCCGGAGGAGCTCAGATGAAGGTCGTGTTCCTCTACGACGGCCCCCACCCGATGCACCTGGCCTGGGCCCAAAGCGTCGGCGCCGTCCCCGTGGCCAACCGTTTCAACACCCGGACGGACGCCGCGGCGCTCAAGGCCCGGCCCGACGAGGGCTCGGCGCGCCGGGCGCGGGGGCTGGAGCTCGTCAAGGGCATCTCGCTGCGGTCGCTGGGACTGCCCGCCTCCTCGTACTTCCAGGGACTGGTGCAGGGCGCCGCCGGCATCCGGGAGCTCGACGCCGACGTCCTGCTGGTCGAGGGTCGGATGGGCGTCGTCCCGGGGCACATGTTCAAGAGGCTCCGGGGCGGCAAGGTGGTGCTCATAACCGCCGACCCGTTCATCTGGGAGATGAGGTCGTTTTCGCCCTGCTGGCGCCGGCGGTTCGACCACATCCTCGAGGGCTTCGATGGCATAATATCCGTCTCGAGGATGATGTACGACCTGCTGCCGGCGAGGGCCCGGCGGAACGCCCGGGTCGTCCACCCGTCCTTCGAGAGCGGCTACTTCGACATCGAGCCCGACCCGGCCTCCGGCGCCATCGCCTACATCGGCGCGCTGGACGAGCGGAAGGGCGTCGACCTCTCCGTCGAGGCGTTCAGGAAGGCCCGCCGGTCAGTGCCGGGGGCCCGGTTCGTCCTCATCGGCAAGGGGCCCCTCGCCGAGAGGTACGCCGGCGTCGAGGGCCTGGAGTTCCCCGGCTTCGTCAAAGACCCGCGGGAGCACCTCGCCCGCTGCGCCCTCTTCCTCCACATGTCGCGCTTCGACCCGTACCCCGTGTCGGTGCTCGAGGGCATGGCGGCCGGTCTCGTGCCCGTGGTGTCCGAGATGACGGGCACCCGGGAGCTTTTGGAGAAGATAGACCCGGGGCTCGTCGCCGCAAACCCGGCGAGGGCGGCCGCCAAGCTGGTGTCGCTCCTGCGGGACCCGGAGCGGATCCGCGCCCTCTCGATCGAGTGCAGGAAGGCGGTCCGGGGCTGGGACAAGGAGCGGAGCCTTCGGGACTTCCGGGAGGCGTTTTGGCTCATGACGGGGGGCGGGTGATGTCCTGAGCACCGTGAGCGTCTGCGTCCCGACCTACAAGCGCGCCCGCTCCCTGGAGGCCACCCTCAGGAGCCTGCTGGGCCAGACCGTCTCCGACTTCGAGATACTCGTGGGGGACAACTCGCCCGACGACGAGTCGGCCCGGGCGGTCTCCGCATTGGGCTCCGGCAGGATACGCCACATACGAAACGAGACCAACGTGGGCATGGTGGAGAACTGGAACCGGCTGGTCCGCGCCTCGAGGGGCGACTACGTCCTGATAATCCACGACGACGACCGGGCGCTTCCGGGGCTCGTCGAGGCCGAGAGGGGGGCCCTCGACGGCAATCCCGGGGCGGGCTTCGTCCACACCGCCATCGAGGTGGTGGACGAGGGCGGCAAGGTGGTGGAGCGCCCCCGCCACTACGAGGGCGACCATGCCTTCGACGCGGTGGCGACGTTCAAGGACCTGTACCTGGACAACAAGGTGTCCTGCCCGACGGTGATGGTCCGCCGGGAGTGCTACGACAGGACCGGCCTCTACGACCACTCGCTCCCGTTTGCCGCCGACTGGGACATGTGGCTCCGGATAGCCCTGGCCGGCTACGGCTCGATGTTCCTCTCGAGGCCGCTTCTCCGCAACAAGGTCCACGCCGGGTCGGCCACCTCGGGCTTCGCCTCCGCCCGGCTGGACAAGCTCGAGCACCTCAAGATGCTCCACAAGACCTACCACTCCCACCTCCCCGCGCTCCCGGTGGACCGGGCGGAGATGGGCCGGCTCCGCCGCGCGCTCCGGTGGAAGATAGCCAAGGTCTGGACGGCCGAGTACTACCGCAGCCTCCGGGCGTTCCTCTTCGGGCGCCGGTGACGGGCCGCGGGAAGGGCGAGACAATAGGGCGCAGGGCGCAAGGCGCAAGGCGCAAGGGAAGGCGCAGGGCGCAAGGCGCAGGGCGCAGGGCGCAAGGCGCAAGGCGCAAGGCGCAAGGCCTGAAAGCTAGATACCCCGGAATTCATTCCGGGGTCGTTTCACCATAGCATAGCGTGATGCCCCGGACTTCAGTCCGGGGTATTGGAACGCGCAAGGCGCATAGTGGAAGTATCAAGGGAACGACCGTGGATTCCCCCCTTGTCCCTTGCGCCCTGTCCCTCGCGCCTCAAGCCTTGCGCCGTGCGCCCTGCGCCCTGTGCCTTGAACAAGAATGAAGCAAGATTTATATGCGAAGAGGGCGTTCAATCCGGGAAGCGCCATGGACACCGACATTCCGGTCGTGATATTGTGCGGGGGGTTCGGGTCGCGCCTGGGCTCAGAGACGGAGGGCCGGCCCAAGCCGATGATACCGATCGGCAACCGGCCGATGCTCTGGCACATCATGAAGATCTACGCCCGCTGGGGATTCCGCAACTTCGTCCTGGCCCTCGGGTACAAGTCCGAGGTCGTGAAGGACTACTTCATGTTCTTCCGGGAGTACAACGGGAGCGTGGAGGTGGACCTGCGCACGGGCTCCCGCAAGTGCCTGGGCGGGCCCGACGAGGTCGACTGGAACGTCAGGCTCATCGACACCGGGGAGAACACCCTCAAGGGCGGCCGGATAAAGCGCGTCGAGCCCCACATCCGGGGCGACCGGTTCATGCTGACCTACGGCGACGGCGTCGCCGACATCGATATACCGGAGCTGGTCAGGTTCCACCGCTCCCACAAGAGGATCGGGACCGTCACGGGCGTCAACCCGCCCTCGAGGTTCGGGGAGCTCGTGGTCAAGGGCAACCGTGTGCTCCTCTTCACCGAGAAGCCCCAGACATCGCAGGGCCTCATCAACGGCGGCTTCTTCGTCTTCGAGCGGGCCATTTTCGACCACCTTGCGGCCGACGAGGGCTGCGACTTCGAGAAGGGGCCGCTCGAGGAGCTTGCGGGGAAGGACCAGCTCCGGGTCTACAAGCACCCGGGCGTGTGGGAGTGCATGGACACCGTCCGGGACATGAACCACCTGAACCGGCTGTGGGCGGAGGGGAAGGCGTTTTGGAAGATATGGTGAGCCCATGAGAATCCTGGTCACCGGAGACCGAGGCTACATCGGAACGATAATGGTCCCCTACCTCCTGCACCGCGGCCACGAGGCCGTCGGGCTGGACATCGACTTCTTCTCCGGCTGCGACCTCTACGACGCCCCCCGGCCGGAGTACCGGTCCCTGGAGAAGGACCTCCGGGACGTCGAGGCCGCCGACCTGCGGGGCATCGACTGCATCGCCCACCTCGCGGCGCTCTCCAACGACCCCATGGGCGAGATGGACCCGGCCCTGACCGACGAGATAAACCACCAGGCCTCCATGAGGCTCGCCCGGCTCGCGCGGAAGGCGGGCGTCGGGCGGTTCCTCTACTCGTCGTCGTGCTCCATCTACGGGAAGTCGGGCGGCGACTTCGTCGACGAGACGGCCCAGCAGGACCCCCTCACCGCCTATGCCCGCTCCAAGGTGGACACCGAGCGGGACCTGCGCGAGCTAGCCGACAACTCGTTCTCCCCGGTCCTTTTGCGCAACTCGACCTGCTTCGGCCTGTCCCCCCGGTTCCGGTTCGACCTCGTGGTCAACAACCTCGCCGGCTGGGCCTTCACCACCCAAAACATCAAGATCATGAGCGACGGGACGCCCTGGCGGCCCCTCATACACATCGAGGATGTGTCCCAGGCGTTCTGCCTGGCGGCCGAGGCGGACAGGGAGCTCGTCCACAACCAGCCGTTCAACGTGGGCGAGAACGACCAGAACTACCAGGTGCGAGCGGTCGCCGACATCGTGAAGCGGGTCATCGGGGACTGCCAGGTCACCTACACCGGGGAGCATGGCGCCGATCAGCGGACCTACCGGGTGAACTTCGACCGCATCCACGAGCGCTTCCGGGGCTTCCGCTGCGGGTGGGACGTCGAGCGGGGCGTCAGGGAGATAACACAGAAGTTCAGGGAGGTCGGCCTCGGGCAGGGGGACTTCCAGGGGCCGAAGTTCACAAGGCTCAAGCGCCTCAAGGAGCTCGTCGCCTCGGGGAAGGTGGACGCCGGGCTCCGGCGGGTCGGATGAGGAGGACCGGTTATGAAGATTCTGGAGAGGAAGTTTCGGGGCGTGTACGAGATCGACCTTGAGCCGCGCGCGGACCACCGCGGTTTCTTCATGAGGGTCTACGACGACAAGCTGTTCGGCGAGAAGGGCCTCCACCGCCAGTGGGTCCAGGAGAACCACTCCCTGTCGGTGGCCAGGGGGGTCGTCCGGGGCATGCACTTCCAGTTCCCGCCCCACGCCGAGACCAAGCTCGTGCGCTGCGTGCGCGGGGAGATACTCGACGCCTTCATCGACCTGCGGAAGGGCTCGCCCACGTTCGGGAAGTGGGACGCCCTCGTCCTCTCGGCGGACAACAAGAAGGTGCTCTACCTGCCCAAGGGGTTCGCCCACGGGTTCTGCACGATAACCGAGAACTGCGAGGTCACCTACAAGGTCGACTCCTACTACGCGCCCCAGTCCGAGGGCATAATCCGCTGGAACGACCCGGAGGTCGGGATAGACTGGCCGGTCAGGGAGCCCCAGCTCTCCGACAAGGACGCCAAGGCCCCGGGGATACGCGAGTTCATCGAGAAGCACAAGGGGCTGGATGTCTGAAATGGAGAAAGTTGCGATAATCGGGGCGGACGGGCAGCTGGGGTCGGACCTCCGGCTGGCGTTCCAGGGGCGCGCCGAGACCGTGGGGCTTGCGCACTCCGACATAGAGATAACCAGGAAGGACTCGGTGGATTCGTGCCTCAACGGGCACCGCCCCGGGATCGTCGTCAACACGGCGGCCTGCCACGACCTGAACAGGTGCGAGGGCGACCCGGTGCTCTCGTTCGCCATAAACGCCGCCGGGGCGCGCAATCTGGCCCTGTGGTGCCGGGACAACGGGGCCCTGCTCGTTCACGTGAGCACGGACTACGTGTTCGACGGCAGGCGCGACACCCCGTATGTCGAGGGCGACTGCCCGGCGCCGCTCAACCAGTACGGCATCACCAAGCTCGCCGGGGAGCTCTCCATCGCCTCGGTGACGGACCGGCACGCCATCGTCCGCACCGGCGGCCTCTACGGGACGCACCCCTGCCGCGGCAAGCCCGCCCGCAACTTCGTGGAGATGTTTTTGGGGCTGACGAAGGGCAAGGAGGTCCAGGACTTCGGCGGCGACGAGGTCAACACGCCGACCTTCACCGAGCCCCTGGCCGCCCAGCTGGTCGCCCTGGCCGGAAGCGGCGCCACCGGGCTCTTCCACGCCACCTGCGAGGGCGCCTGCAGCTGGTTCGAGTTCGGAGAGGAGATACTCCGGCAGACCGGGTCCCCGACCAGGCTGGTCCACCGGCCCCCGGCACCGCCCAATCCGGCGGCCGTCAAGCGCCCCGCCTACACCGTCTTGGAGAACCGGCGCCTCAAGGAGCTGGGATTGGACCGGATGCCCGACTGGAGGGAGGCGCTGCGCGGCTACCTCGCCAAGAGGTCGCCCTGAGGGCCGAAGGCTCAGGTGCGCTCGCTCCTCCGCTTGCTGTAGTAGATTATGTCCTCGTGGCGGACGTAGCCCATCTTGGCAAAGAAGGCCATGGATTCCTGGTTGTAGGTCTCGACGAGGCCGCACACGATGTCCGGGCCCAGCCGCCGGAAGCGCCTCTCGAGCTCCCGCACGAGGAGCGTGCCCAGGCCCCGTCGCCGGTGCCCCGGCAGCACCGCCAGCCGGTTTATCCAGCCCTTGCGGCCGTCGTGCGTGCCCAGGACGACCGCGACCATCCGCTCACGGCCATCCTCCCTCAGGACAGCCTTCAGGTAGATGGACGTGCCCAGCCCGACCTGGCGTGCCATCTCCGGACGGCTGTCGCGGCCCCGGGGGCGGGCGGGCAGGCCGGCCCTCTTCCAGACCGAAAGGAGCTCGTCGTAGTCGGAGGGGCGGAGCCTTTGAATCCTGTACCGGCGGGCGCTCATGCCGGCAGGTGATGGACCGGGAGGGATTTAAACGGTTGCGCCCCCGTTCCACCCCGCGTGCCGGATTGGCAGGTATGCCGGAACTGCACATAATCTATTAATAGCGACCCGGGTTCTCCGGGTGGGAGGAATCCCAGTGGCTGAGGAAGGAAGAATCAAACTGAAGAAACCGAAGTTCCTGGACGAGTTCAAGGACTTCATAAACAAGGGCAACGTGTTCGGAATGGCCGTCGGCATAATAATAGGCATAGCGTTCGGGACCGTGGTGAACTCGATGGTCAACGACGTCATCATGCCTCCGGTCGGACTGGCCACGGGGGATGTCGATTTCAAGGAGCAGTTCGTGGTGCTCAAGCCCGGCCACGACGCCAACGGGACCGAGGTGTCGTCGTTCAAGAGCGTGGACGAGGCGAAGGCCGCCGGGGCCATCACTCTCAGGTACGGGATGTTCATCAATGCGCTCATAACCTTCCTCATCGTCGCCTTCGTCATATTCGCCATGGTGAAGGCCATGGCGATGATGAAGAGGGAGAAGCCCAAAGACCCCACCACAAAGGCCTGCCCGGAGTGCGACAGCCAGATACCGATAAAGGCGAAGCGCTGCCCCAACTGCACCACGCAGCTTGAGGGCAAGTAGCGGCCGGGGCGCGCGTCCCGGGGAGAGGCCGCCGGCGGGGGCGTTTTTTGGCCCCGCCGGCATCCGGGGCCCATCGAAAGCTTAAATAGAGGGTAAAGGTTTGGGCCCTCAAGCAGGCTGCATCGAGGGGGAGGGCATGATAGACATCACGAGGGAGCTCCGGACGCTGGTCACCACCGGAAAGGTGGCGCTGGGTGCGGAGCAGGCCAAGAAGGCCCTGAAGGCCAAGAGCGCCAGGCTGGTCATCGTGGCCGCCAACGTGTCCAGGGGGAACGCCGAGGCCATCTCCAGGTTCGAGAACGCCCCCGTGTACAGGTTCCCGGGGACGAGCCTGGAGCTGGGCTCAGCCTGCGGGAAGCCCTTCGCCGTGTCGGTCCTCACGGTGCTTGCGCCCGGCGAGTCGGGCATAATGAGCCTTCTCAAGTGAGGCCGGCAATGGAGATAAGGCTCGACGAGGGCACCATCAAGCTCATCGCCCTATTCGAATCGGTGACCCGCGCCGAGGTGCGCGACTGCATTCCCTCCGACGAGCGGGTGGTGTTCATCGTCGGGAAGGGGCAGGCGGGCGCGGCCATAGGTGAGCGGGGCGAAAACATCCACAGGCTGCGGGAGCTTTTGCGCAAGAACGTCGAGATAGTCGAGTGGGCCGAGGTCGCGGAGGCGTTCGTGCGCAACATCTTCCACGCCTTCAGGGTCTCCGAGGTGAAGATAGAGCGCCGGAAGGGCCGCAACACGGCCGTCGTCACCGTCGCCCCGGGCGAGAAGGCCCGCGCCATCGGAAGGGAGGGCCGCAACCTCCGGCAGGCCCGGAACATACTGGCGCGCCACTTCAGGGACATCGAGGCCGTGGTGATCGCGTAGGGGAAGGCGCACGGCGCAGGGCGCAAGGCACGAGGGGCGAAGGCGCAAGGAGGAAGGCGCAAGGGCCGGGGGGAATGTGACCCGCCCGGGTGCCTTGCTTCCCGTGCCTTCCTCCTTGCCCCCTCGCCCCATGCGCCCTGCGCCCTGCCCCTTCAGTAACAATTTTATGATAGAACCCGGATAATGCCCCGATGGCCATGCGGCACTTCGTGACCGGCGGCGCCGGTTTCATAGGGAGCCACCTCGTGGACAGGCTCCTCCGGGACGGGGAGGACGAGGTGACGGTCTACGACAATTTGTCCTCCGGGAAGGAGGAGTTCCTGAAGCACAATCTGGGGAACCGGAGGTTCAGGTTCGTCAAGGCGGACCTCCTGGACCCCCCGGCGCTCAAAGAGGCCCTCCGGGGCCACGACCTCGTCCACCACCTGGCGGCCAACCCGGACATCCGGCTGGGCACCGCAGTGCCGGAAACGGACCTCCGGCAGGGGACCCTTGCCACCTTCAACCTGCTCGAGGCGATGCGCGCCACGGGCGCGCGGAGGCTGGCGTTCTCCTCGAGCTCCGTCGTCTACGGCGAGGCCGCAAGGATTCCCACGCCGGAGGACTACGGGCCCCTCGTCCCGATCTCCCTTTACGCCGCGGCCAAGCTCGGGGCCGAGGGGCTCATCACGGCCTACTGCCACTCGTTCGACATGCAGTGCTGGATATTCCGCTTCGCGAACGTCATCGGGTCGCGCTCCACCCACGGGGTCATCTTCGACTTCATCAACAAGCTGCGGCGGAATCCCTCGGAGCTCGAGATACTGGGGAACGGCCGGCAGAGCAAGGCCTACCTGACCGTCTCGGACTGCGTGGACGCCATGCTCTTCGTGATAGGCGCGGCAAAGGAGACCGTCAACATCTGCAACCTCGGCTGCGAGGACCAGGTGAACGTGGCGCGCATCGCCGAGATGGTGAGAGAGGAGATGGGGCTCCCCGGGGCCCGGTTCCGGTTCACGGGCGGCGAGCGCGGCTGGAAGGGCGACGTGCGGGCGATGCTCCTGTCCATCGACCGGCTCAAGGCGCTCGGCTGGAGGCCCACCACGACCTCGGAGCAGGCGGTGAGGCTGGCGGTGAGGGCCGGTCTGGGCAAGGGGGCCTGAGGGGAGCGCCCCATGCTCGTGAGCGTCGTCATCGTCAACTGGAACCGCAGGGACGACTGCCTCAAGGCCATCCAGTCGCTCGTGGACCAGACGCACAAGGAAATCGAGATAATCGTGGTGGACAACCACTCCGACGACGGCTCCCAGCAGGCCATCCGCGAGAAGTACCCGCAGGTGGTGCTCATCGAGATGCCCCACTCGAAGTTCAGCGCCTGCAGGACATTCAACATCGGCATGGAGGCGGCGCGGGGCGACATCGTCGCGATAATGGACAACGACGCCGCGTTCGAGAAGGACTGGGTCCGAAACTGCATCCGGCACTTCGAGGAGGACCCCGGCGTCGGCGCCGCCACGAGCAAGATAGTGAACGTCTACAAGGAGCACTTCCTCTTCCAGTACGAGACCTGGCCCGACTACTACGACGAAAGGGAATACGACATCTACACCTTCCGCGGCTGCGCGTTTGCGGTCCGGGGCGACCTCCTCCGGAAGATAGGCTACTACCCGGAGGAGTTCGAGATATACGCCAACGAGGACGACCTGGCGGCCCGCATCTGGGCCGCCGGCCTCAGGATACGGTACTACTCGGACCTGTCGGCGAACCACTACACCTCGAAGGTCCAGCGGCCCGGCTGGCGCATGGTGTACTACACAACACGCAACCGCATCTGGACCTACCTGCGGTACCTTTCGCCCTCGATGGCGATGGTGCACATCCTCTGGGCCCTCTATGTCGAGGGACCGCTCTGCATCAGGGCGGGGCAGGCGAGGCATCTATTCAAGGGCGTGTGGGACGGGTTCAAGGAGCTTCCGCGCCTGGGGGGGAAGCGCCGGTTCGTTCCGCGGTGGCAGCAGATCATGTGGAGGAACGAGCGGGACGGCCAGAGGAGGCGCCGGACCGCCGCCCCCGCCGCCCCGGAGGGGAAGTGAGGTGCCGGCGTCGTTTTTAAGTACGGACCCGACAATCCGGAGAGGATGAAGGCCGTCATCCCCGCCGCCGGCTTCGGCACGAGGTTCCTCCCGGCGACCAAGTCCCAGCCCAAGGAGATGCTGCCCGTCGTGGACAAGCCCGCCATCCAGTACGTCGTAGAGGAGGCGGTGGAGTCCGGGATAGACGACATCCTGATAATCACCGGCCGGGGCAAGCGCGCCATCGAGGACCACTTCGACCGGGCGGGGGAGCTCGAGCACCACCTCCGGGAGAGCGGCCACCCCGAGTTGCTGGGGGCCCTGGAGGCCATCACCGAGCTCGCCGACCGGGGCCACATACACTACGTCCGCCAGAAGGAGCCCCTGGGCCTGGGCAACGCCATCGCCTGCGCCCGGATGCACGTCGGCCGGGAGCCGTTCGCGGTCCTCCTCGGGGACGACATAATCGACGCCCCCCGGCCGTGCACCCGGCAGCTTTTGGACATTTTCGAGAAAGAGGGGTGCTCCGTCATCGCCGTGGAGCGGGTCCCCCGGGAGAGGCTGGGCTCCTACGGCGTGGTGGCCGTCGAGCCCTCGGACGGGCCGCTCCACGAGGTGCGCGGCCTGGTCGAGAAGCCCGCCCCGGCGAGGGCGCCCTCCGACCTGGCGGTCATGGGCCGCTACGTGCTGACCCCCGCGGTCTTCGGGTGCCTGGACCGGACCGCCCCCGGGAAGCACGGAGAGGTCCAGCTGACGGACGCTCTGGAGCTCCTGCGGAAGAGGGAGCGCATCGTCGCCGTGGAGTTCGAGGGGAGGCGCTACGACATCGGGAAGAAGCTCGACTGGCTCAAGGCCACGGTGGAGCTCGCGCTAAAGCGGCAGGAGTTCGGAGACGAGCTCGTCACCCACCTGGGCGGGCTGCTCGAGGGCATGGGAAGGAGGGCGGGATGGCGGGATGGCGGGAAGGGAGGGGGGCAGGAAGGCAGGAAGGCGGGAAGGCAGGAAGGCAGGAAGGCGGAAAGGGGTGGATCGGGGGCAGGAATGCGCAGAGGGCGTGGAGGCGGGAGGCGATGATAGGGATCCTGGGCGGGGGGCTTGCGGGGCTCAGCGCGGCCTACCACCTGGAGCGGGCCGGGCGGACGGACTACGTCGTGCTGGAGAGGGAGGACCGGCCGGGGGGGCTCTCGCGCTCGTGGTCGGCGAAGGGCTACACGTTCGACTCCGGCCCGCACATCATCTACACCCGCGACGAGTACGCCATGGGGCTTATCCGCACGTTCCTCCGGGGGAACCTGGCGAGGAAGCGCAGGGAGAACTGGATCTGGCTTTGCAGGACCCTGGTCAAGTACCCGTTCGAGACCTTCCTCCACGGGCTGCCGCCGAAGGTCATCATGGATTGCCTGGAGGGCGTCCTCGACGCGCGCAAGTGCGAGCCGGGCACCCGCCCTGCGAACTTCAGGGAGTGGATCCTCCAGACGTTCGGCGAGGGCATCGCAAGGCACTACTTCATCCCCTACAACCAGAAGGTGTGGAAGTACCCCCTCGAGAGGATGGGCATCGACTGGATCCAAGGCCGGGTGCCCAGCCCCGACATCCGGGACATGATGAGGGGCGCGCTCGGCATACAGGACCGGGACTTCGGGCCCAACGCGATGTTCCACTACCCTGTGCGGGGGGGCATCGGCAGCCTGCCGGCGGCGATGGCCGCCACCATCGGGAACCTGCGCACGGGCTGCACCGTGACCGGCATAGCGAGGTCCCCGGGCGGCCTGGACGTGGATTTCCTGTTCCGGGGCAGGGAGAGCTCGATGACCTTCTCCGGGCTCGTCTCCACCATACCGCTGCCCGACCTGGTCCCCCTGATACACGACGCACCCCCGGAGGTGCGCGCCGCGGCGCGCTCACTTGTGTTCACGAGGCTGCTTTGCATGGGCATCGGCGTGGAGCGCGCCGGCATCTCCGACAAGCACTCGATCTACTACCCCGAGAAGGGGCTGCTATTCAACCGCATCAGTTTCCCGATGAACATGGCGCGCTCGACAGCCCCGCGCGGCAAAAGCTCCATCCTGGTCGAGGTCACCTTCCGCAAGGGCGAGCGCCCCGATACTGGGAAGACAGCCGCCCGGATAGTGGACGACCTGCGCTCGGCCGGTGTGCTGGGGCGCAATGACCGTCTCGACCACCGGGAGGTGCGGACCTGCGACCACGGCTACGTCGTTTATGACCTCGACCACCGCAGGAACGTGGACACCATCCACCGCTGGCTCGGGGAGGCGGGCATCCTCCCGGCCGGGCGGTTCGGCGAGTGGGAGTACCACAACATGGACCGGTCCATCCTGAGCGGCCGGCGCGCGGCGGAGGAGGCGCTGCGTCCGCGCGGCCCGGCGGCGCAGTAGGCACGCGGTCTTGGGGCGGGGCGGGCTCATTTCTCGAGCTCGTTCAGGATGTCGTCCAGCGAGAGGGAGCCCTCCGGCTTCTTCGGCTCGGGCCTCTGCTCCTCGGCGGGAGCCGGAGGGGGCGCCGGCGCGGGCGCGCTCGGTGCCTTCGGCCGGGTGTGGGTGGTCTCGAGCTCCTTCTTGAAGTCCTTGAGCATGCCCCACTCGGTCGTGGAATCGATGCCCTTTCCCTCGCCGGCACCGCTCTCGCGGCGCTTGAGGAAAGACGAGATGAAGTCCATGTCCTCCGAGACGCCCGAGGCCGGCGGCGCTTGGGCCGGGCCCTCCGCCGGGGCCCCCGCCCCGGCCGGCATCGCCGTCGGGGCGGGCGGGGAGGGCTCATCGGGCGCGGGCGCGGGTTCGCCGTAGGGTCCCGGTATCGGCTTGTAGAGCTCCGGCTCCCCGGGCTTGCCGGCCGGCGGCGCCGCGGGCCGGGCCGGCCTCGACAGGGTGGGCGCCGGGGGCGGAAGCCTCACCGCTACCGCAAAATCGCCCGCCTGGGGCGCCGCCTGGGCCAGGGTGGCAGGTGCGGGCGCGCCGGAAGCGGGAGCCCCGGCACCTTCCGCCGGCGCCGGCGAGGGCGCCCCGGCGGCCGTGGCAGGGCCCGGCGGGGCCGTCGCGCCCGGCTGGTCCATCGGGGCGACCACGGCCACCTGGACCTCCCTGTACCCGGCCCCGGTGGGCTTCATAGGCTCGGCCTCCGCGGAGGCCGCCGGCTCCGGCGGGGGCAGGTCCGACCTGGCCGCCGTCGGTTCCGCCGCCGCGCCCGGAGGTGGAACCCATCCCGGGCCGCTGGCCGCCGTGCCGCCGGTCGCGGGCGCGCTGTCGACCTCTCCGGGTCCGGGCTCGACGGCGGGCGGTCCGCCGGCCTCGCCGGCCGGCCGTCGGCGACGTGACATTGTGGAGGCCACGGCGGCCCCCCCGACGACGAGCACCAGGAGGACGATGATCACGAAGCCGTACTGTCCGAAAAAGTCCTGCTGGGCGCCGGTGCCCTCGACGAAGAGCGTGAAGTTCAGGTGGGTCCGGGCGTACCCGTCAGAGACCACCACGCTGACCAGGTACCTCCCGGAGAGGGAGGATGCCGGTGTCCAGGTGAGGACACCTGTTTCCGGGTCTATCGACATCCCGCCCGGCTTCGACTCCAGCGTGTAGGTCAGCGGGTCGCCGTCGGAGTCCGACGCCCGGGCGTGGAACGTCCAGGCGCTCCCGGCCCGGACCCTGAGGAGGTCCGGCTTGCCCAGGAATATTGGCGGGTGGTTCGGGCCCGTCACCCTTATTGTGAAGTTGAACAGGGAGAAGCCCTTGTTGTCGGAGACGCGGACGACCACCCCGTGCGTGCCGGTCTCGGTCGCGGCCGGAACCCACTCGAACCGGCCGCCGGGCGAGAGCGTGGCGTTCGGCGGCCCGGTGACCAGGCCGAAGGTCACGGCGTCGCCGTCCGGGTCCGTGGCGGTGAGGTCGTGCCTGTAGGGCAACTGGGCCCGGGCCGTGCCGGGGGGGACAGACGTGACGGCCGGCAGTCCGTTGGCGCCCTCGGAGGAGACGTTGACCGAGAAGCCGTTCCAGACCGTGTCGACCCCGTCGGAGGCGAGCACCCTGAAGGTGACAAATCCCGCCTGGTTCTGGGCCGGGATCCACACGAGCCTTCCGGTGCCCTCGTCGATGGCGGCGCCGGCCGGCGACACCGACGAGAGCGAGAACCTCACCCGGTCCCCGTCCGGGTCCGTGGCGCAGAACGAGCAGGAGTACTCGTACCCGACGGTCGCGCGGGCGGCCGGCGAGCCGGACAGGTGCGGGGGATTGTTCACCGGGCTCGTGGACACCGTGAGCACGTAGCCCTGGGATGCGCTCGCCGTGCCGTCCGACACCACGATGCTGACGTTATGGTAGCCGATGTGGTCGGCCGTCGGTTGCCAGGTGAGCTCGCCCGTGGTCCCCGAGAGCGTCATGCCGCCGGGAGCCTCGTCCAGGATGTACGACAGGCGGTCGCGACGGTCGGGGTCCCGGCCGTCCACGATGTAGATGTAGAGCTCGTTGATTATCGCCCGCAACGGGGGCTGGCTGTCTATCCGGGGCGGGTTGTTGGGGTACGTGACAGGGGTCCATCCGACCTGCAGCGATGAGACGCCGACCGCGCAGGACGTTGCCGAGGAGAACGACAGGGGCACGAGCCGGCTGTCACCCGCATCATTGCGATGGGCGTCCAGGTAGGCGTTCATGGCGGCTTCCAGGTTGCCGGTCCGGACGCCGGTGGTGAATATCCCCAGGTGGGCCCAGTCGGTGCGGCCGTCGGCGCCGACGTCCAGCGAGCAGTCGAGGGGGAATGTCCTGAACGTGTAGGACCGGGCCAGGCCGCCGAGCGCCGGGGTCGTGGTGTGGTCCCCGACGAGCAGGGCCCGGAGCAGGAGGGAGCTCCCCGAGGCATTGGTGGGGACGTCCGGCACCAGGGGGGACCAGGAGGCGCCCCGGTCCACGGAGTACAGGACCGTCACCGTTTTTCCCGAAGAGGAGGGCGAGGCGAGGACCGACGCGAGCTCCTCGCCGGTCTGCAGCGACACGGCGGGGAGGTCGACCTGGCCGCGCCCGCGGAAGTAGTCGAACTCCGCGTTGATACCCGTCAGGACCGGCGTGGAGTCGTTTTGGCCGGTCGCCAGCGTGGCGGTCCACTGCAGGTAGCGGCCCGGCGGGACGGACGCGGGTGTGCCGGTGAGGTTCGTCCAGTGGGAATAGGGGACGGTGCCCGGGGCCGGGCTTGTCCGGACCCGGACCGTGACGCTGGTGTTGGGGGGCGCCCTCGCTGAGGCCGACATCCGCAGGTTGGCCGGGCTCACGCCCAGATCGACGTCGCCGGCGGGAGCGATGGTGCCGTCGGGGAAATGGCCGGCCCGGGCGGAGCCGATGCGCCACACCGTGCCGTTGAGCGCCGAGTAGTACATCGAGTAGTTGCCGGCAGCGGGGTCCTCCGGCGGGACACTGTCCAGGCCGCGGAACACCACCGCCGGGAAGCCCGCGCCCGACCGGTCGAATGCGTTACCGGCCCCGTTGACGATCAGCGGGTTCTGGCCGGTCCTCTGCCAGCCCGTGCCACCGTCGGATACAGCCAGGCCCACCCCTGTGACGGTGGCGTTGAAGCCGGTGTACCACATCCGGTCGCGGCCGTCGGCGGACAGGCGGGACACTCCCCCAGGCAGGACCCCGGCCGAGTCCCAGCTCCCGGCCTGGGGCCCGAGAACGGGGTTGTCCGGGAACGGCGTCCAGGCGATCCCGTCGTCGGAAGTGGCATGACCGATGCTCGTCGCGGTGGAGTTTCGCCCGGCGAACCACATTGAGAGGCCATCCTCCGAGAGCCGGGGGGCGAAGACCCCGCCGGCGCACCAGGTCCCCGGGCCCCCGCCGGCCAGCACCGGGTTGCCCTGGTGCTTGGTCCAGGTGACGCCATCGTCCGACCAGGCATAGCCTATGGCGAACGTGGCCCCGTTGTCGGCCGAGCCGGCGTACCACATCCGGAAGCCGACGGCGTCCCTGACGACATAGGGCCAGTCGACCTGCGATGATTCCCACCCGGTGCCGGCGATCAGAACGGGATTGTCAGGGTGGCGGGTCCAGAGGTTGCCGTCCGGGGAGGTGGCGAGGCCTATCCTCCAGCGCGCGCCGTCGTAGCCGGCGTAGTACATCCAGTACTTCCCGTCGACGAAGAGCACGCACGGGTGGCTGACGCCGGCGTCGTCGAACGTGGAGGCGACGCCGAGGTTGAGGGCCGGGGAGGGCGACTTGGTCCATCTCTCCGGCGAGCGGGCAAGGAGAAGACCGTCCGCACCGGCAGCCAGGTTGGAGCCCGAGCCGGCCCGGTACTCCGAAACGAGGCCGGCGGTCCAGAGGTCCCCGATTCCCCAGCCGGAAAGGCGCGGTGTGGAGGCCGGGTCCGGGGATTCCAGCACGGCCCGGAGCCTCACGGCGGGATGGTCGTCCGGGGAGAGGTTGACGGCCTCGCCGCTCCGGAGGGGGCCGGCCAGCGTCCCGTTGTCGGGCCCCAGGATGTCGAGCCTGATGTCGTCCCCCGCCCCCTGCTCCAGCCAGACCGTCCCGTAGGGCAGCCGCTTGGCGTTCTCGATGAGCGGCGAGGTCAGGGTGGCGCTCCCGCCGAAACCCGCCGTCTCCCGGGCTCCGGGCTGCACCGCCGGGACAGGGTCCAGGAAGGAGACCTGCGAATAACCGGTGGAGGCCAGGACCAGGTCGAACGAAACATCCATCGAGTCGCCAATCGCCCTGGTGGCCGCCGATAGGCGTATGCGCGGGTCGCTCAGGGAGATGTCCACTGCGCCCAGGAGGTTTCCGTCGACATACGCCGTGAATGTGCCCGATGAGTAGACCCCCCTGAACAGTCGCGGCGCCCCCGGGAGATGGGCACTGGTGACGTTGTCCACCGTGGTGCTCCCGGAGACCGTCCTGCCCAGAATGTACTTTGCCGGGTCAAGGAGCGGGACGGCGGCGTCGTACTCTATCCCGAAGTTGACGGCGGTCCGGGCGTCCTGGAACACCGACACGAGGGCCAGATACCCCGTCCCGCTCGCGCCCGAGAGGTTGAGCTCGGCCTGGACCTCGAAGGACCCCGGCAGGGCCTGCGAGTGCTCGAATGACACCCCCTTCCAGAACTCGGAGGTGGAGGTCCCCTGGACCCGGAGGCGCCCTCCGGCGGAGTAGGTCAGGCCGTCGAGGTTGGAGACCGTCCAGCCCGGCGGCAGGCCGCCCGAGCCGAACGTCTCGGCCACGAGGACCTGCTGACCGTACGAGGGAGGGGTGGCCTTCGGGTTGTCGAAGTAGACGTGGAAAGTGGCGCTCGACAGGGCCGAAAGCGCCGGCACCACGAAGATGAGGTCGGCGCCGGTGCACTGCCGGCCGGTGTAGGAGGCGTTCCACACGAACGCCGTGACCTCGGAGCCTGCCTGGTCCGTCACCCGGAGCTCCCGTTTCGGGTCGGAGACGGAGCCGGCCGGAAAATCGATGTGGGCGCACACGGACTCGTTGGTGCGGTCCAGCCCGCCGGTTTCCTGCACGGTCAGCGGGATGCGGTAGGCCCACACACCGCCGCCGGCGGCGGAGAGCGCCGGGTTGGAGTGGGCGATGCGGAAGCCGCCGTCCAGCTCGCCGCCCTGGACAGTGCAGTCGGTCCCGAGGTCCGGGCCGGCCTGGCTGAAGTTCCAGCTCCCGCGGGCAAGCTGCAGTCCGTTGCCGGAGAGCGTCAGGTTCTCGTTTTGGAGGGAAAAGAGGTCCAGGGCGGTGTAGCTCGAGGTGTGGGTGACGCGGCGGTCGGCCGGCGCTATGTCCATGTAGGCTTCCTGGACGGTGGCGTTCCAGGGCAGCGCGAGCGACAGCGAGCGGTTGAAGGAAGGCCTGGGCTCGAGGTGGACCTCGGCTCTGGCGCGGCCGTCCGAGAACGTGGTGAGGGTGCCGTCGGCGCGGCCCTCCGAGGCGGCCAGCGGCACGGTCGGCAGCGATATCATCAGCGCGCACGCGAACACAATCAGGGGAAGGGACCGTGGCATCTTCCTGCACCTGCTTTCAGATAGTTATTGACGTGTTGTATATAAAACGTGTCTGTCGGAACTCGACAGTACAATAATGGAAGGGGAGCGGGCAGCGGGCAGCGGGGGCAACTGGGAGCAGGGAGCGGGGAGCGGGGGGCGACTGGATCCGTTTCGTCACCAGTGCCCGCTGCCCGTTGCCCGCTGCCCCCCGCTGCCCGCTGCCCCTGGCCTATAGCAATGCGAGCGCCAACAACGCCACCAGCAGCGCCGCCATCAGTGAGAGCGCCATGTAGAACATCGTCCGGGAGATGCCCGGGTCGGAGCCGAAGACGATGGGGACTGGGCCTATCAGGACGACCCCGCCGGCGCGGGCGCGAGGGGCTGGGGCCCTCGCGCTGTGGGCAATGGCGCTGGCGGAGCCCTCCGGCGGGCCGCCGGGGCTCTCAGGAGCGGCGTCGGTGCCGTCCGGAGCGCCGCCGGACCCCGGGGCGGGCCCGGTTCCGTCCGGTCCCGCAAGCTCCCAGGGGCCCCGCAGAAGCCCCAGGAAGAGCAGGACCATCCCCCCGAAGAAGCACAGCACGCCCAGCGATGAGAAAAGCCCCGTCCCCCAGAAGAACGGGACGCATATCGCGATGCCGGCGCTACCCTCGCCGCGCAGGACGCTCAGGGCGACCAGGGCGAGGCCCAGGGCGAACAGGCCGGCGGCGGCGGCCGTGAAACGGTTGAGCACGGTCATTATCAAGCACCTCCGGGCTCAAAACCCTTTTGCCCGCCCCCCGGGCGCCCCTCGCCTGCCCGGGCGCTCCCCGGCAGTTCCAAATAGCCCGGAGGGCATCATCGGACCGGAGGACCGCCATGCCCACGCCCCCGGCGCCCGAACCCAGGCTCCGCCGATTGTACATCGAGAACTGCGAGAGGTACTCGGAGTGGCTCATGCTCGAATACCGGCACTGCATCCAGAGCTGGCCGGGCGCGGTGTTCACGAACGTGGGGGACCGGCGTCTCTTCGAGGCCCTCTCGCCGCTGGCCGAGACCCGCCGGTCCAGCCTGTCGCGGCTGGCCTCGTTCGCGCCGCGCAGCACCATCGTCCTGGACCCGGCCGCCAGCGCGCCTCTCACCACGGGAGACCTGGACCGGGCGGGCGCGCTCGTAGTCGGCGGCATCCTGGGCAGCGAGGGATTCACCGGCAAGACCGGCCGGCTGCTCACCGGCCGGCTGGGGTGCCGGGCCAGGAATCTGGGCCCGACCCAGCTTTCCATCGACAGCGCCGTGGTGGTGTGCCGGCTCGTGGCGCTGGGATTGGGGCTGGGCAGGATACGGCTCTCCACCGAGCTCGAGATAGAGCACGGAGACGGCCACAGCACGGTGCTGCCCTACGGGTATCCGGTCCTGGACGGCAAGGTCATATTCACGCCGGGGCTCCGGGAGTACCTGAGGAAGCGCTGAGGCGGCAGGATGCGGGACCGGGGGCGGGTGCAGCGGGTGGAGAACGGGGACCGCGGGAGGCTGGCGATCGCCGTGGCCGTCGTCGCGGTCGGCACCTCGGCCATCCTCATAATGTACGCCTCCTCCGGCCCCCTGACGATCTCGTTCTACCGCCTGCTGTTCACCACCCTGATGCTGGTCCCGTGGGTTCTCCTGTTCGAGCGGGAGGCCCTCGCCAGGCTGCAGCGGGCCGACCTGCTGCGCCTGGCGGCGGTGGGGCTCGTGCTCGCGTTGCATTTCTCGCTCTGGATAGCCTCGGTGAAGCTCACCTCGGTCGCCAACAGCGTGGTGCTCGTCACGACCCACCCGCTCTTCGTGGCCGCGATCTCGGCTACGTTCCTGGGGGAGCGCTCGCCCCGGTACGCCCTGCTGGGCGGCGTGGTGGCCGGGACGGGCGTGCTGGTCATGTTCGCCGGGGACCTCTCCACGGGCGGGCTCCTCGGGGGCGTCCTGGGCGACCTGCTGGCCTTCGGGGGCGCCATCGCCGCCGGGATCTACATCGTCGCCGGACGCTCCGAGCGGAGGAAGCTGCCGACGGGCACATACTGCGTCGTGGTGTACGCCTTCACCGCGCTCTTCCTGCTCCCGGGGGCGTTTTGGGAGTCGCACCTGGTCCCGGCGGCCGCGCTCGACTGGCCGCTCTTCCTGGCGATGGCGGCGGTGCCCGGGATACTGGGGCACACGCTCTACAACTACGCGCTGGGGCACGTCTCCGCATTCGTGGTCTCCGCATCGCTGCTAGGCGAGCCGGTGCTCTCGTCGCTCCTGGCGGCCGTTCTCTTCGTACAGCTGCCGCCGGCATTGAGCATCGTGGGGATCCCGCTCGTCCTCGGCGGGATAGTGCTTGCGGCCTGGGCGTCGGGGAACCGGGCTGCGGGCTGAGCGGCGCCACTGGCCCCGGAGCGCCCGGCGGCGGCAGGGCCGGCGCGCCCTCAGGCCTGGGGCGGCGGCTGGGTGGGCGGCGGCGCCTGGGAGCCGGGAGGCGGCGGCACGGGGGCGGGCAAGGGAGGTGGGGGCGGCGCCTGGGAACCGGGCGGCGGAGGAGGCCCGCCCGCCTGGCCGGGCAAGGGCGGGGCGGGTGGCGGAGGGGCCGGCCGCGGCACCCTGGGCATGTCGGGACGGGGCGGCGGGTTCTCGTACACCGGCGGGGGCACCTTCGCCGATACGGCCGAGGGGGCGGCCGGGGGCTTGCGCCGCATCGCCAGGGCCGCTCCGGCCACGACCAGTATCATCACCACCACGATGGCCGCGACGAGCCATATAGGGATGCCGCCCTCCGCCGGCGTCCCCTTCCTGGGAACGGTCGCCGCCAGGGCCTCCGTGGCGTTGCTCCCTCCCACCGAGTTGCGCGCCAAGACGGCGTAGTAGTACTTCGTGCCGGCCTTGACGGCGGTGTCGACGTACGAGGTGACGTTCCCAAGCGTCGCGAGGGGCGACAGGTTGGCCGCGCTGTCGCCGCGCATCACCACATAGGCCGTCACCGGGCTCCCGCCGTCGTCCAGCGGCGGGCTCCAGGTCACCCTGACCCTGTCATGCGAGGCCGCCACGTTGATGTTTATCGGGGAGCGGGGCTCCCTCGCCACCGTCTCTCCCTCGATCAACACGGTGGAGTTCCAGAGGTTGAGCCAGTCGGTGGGCCGGATCACCATCTTCTGGTACGGGCCGATGGTTATCCCCTTGCGGGTGACGTTGGGCAGCCCCGTGGGCCGGAGGCTCGAGTTCCACACCTCCTCCGATACGACGTTGCCCTGGAACTCCACGTCGAACTGGAAGCCGTGCGGGCCGTTGTTGAAGAACACGAGCGAGTTGAGATCGGCGGAGGCGTTGACCACCGCCTCCGAATCGCCGTACAGGTCGGCGTTCTGTATCTTGTAAACGCGCGTGCGCGGCCGGTCCGGCTCGGTGCCCATCTTCTTGGCCATCGAGAGGTTGTAGACCTTGGTGGCGTCCGAGGTCTTGTACGACATTTGGCCCTGCAGGGGGTTGCCGCCGTCGTAGGTGATGCTGACCGTGTCACGTGTCCCGTCCCTCACGCCGGCGTTCTCGAGGAAGAAGGTGGCGTTGCCGTCGGAGAACTGGGTCCAGTTGTAGGAGCCTTCGGCGATGCCCCTCATCCGGGTGGTGTAGTTGCCCTGCGGAAGGAAATAGCCCATGCCCTGGTAGTCTGGTCCCTCCGACACCGGGATCATCGTGGCGTCGGGTATCTCGGCGGTCCAGGTGCCGTTGTCCTCGATGGCCAGCCGGCGGCCGGCCCCGTCCTCGACGGCCGTGGTCGCCGAGCCCGTTATCCAGTCGAATATGCCCTCTATAGAGAGGGGCAGGCTGCGGTCGCCGTTGACCTTGTCGAACGGGATGAAGACCATGCCCTGGGTGCCGCCCCACCTCGTGCCGCCCTCGTGGACGAACTCCCAGTCCCAGTAGCCGCTCCCCTTCGTGATGAGGATGTAGGGCGGGTGGTTGTCCTCGCCCCCGTGGTTGAGCAGGGCGTACGTGGCGCAGGCCGGGGTCGAGAAGTAGGGACGGTTGCAGTCGTAGACGTAGACCCTTGTATGGGTGGTGTCGATGTCCTCGATGAGGTAGGGGACCATGGCGTGGCCCTCGGCGCCGTCCATTATCGAGACGATTCCATACTCCCCGCGCGCTATTGAATCCCGCATGGAGTCCAGGCAGTTCCTCATGCCGTCCGTGCCCCAGTTGCCGATGTGGTGCGTTATGAAGTAGCCCAGCTGGAGCGACGACATCTGCGAGCCGTGCATGAAGTCTATGCGCCTCTCCGTCCCCCCGGTCAGGGTGAGGTTGGCGGTATGATAGACCCCGGATTGGAGTTCCTGGGGCGCCACGACCCCGTTCTCGAGCTGCAGGCAGGTGGCGCTGTAGCCGTAGCAGCGGCCGTTGCGCGCCAGCCACCAGTAGCCTGCCCCGTAGATTATCGCGGCGAACGGGTCCGGCGCGAAGGGCTGGTCGATCTCGTAGCCCAGGCACTCCCAGCCGTCCCAGGGGGTCCAGTAGGGGATGCCGATGCATATCCAGATGCTGATGGTCACCGCGTCCTCCCCGAAGCAGTCCTTGTAGCAACCGTCGTTCCAGAAGTCCCACGGGTAGGACAGCGAGCTCTTGCCCCGGTTGTCGAATGAAAAGCCCCACCGGTAGCAGAACTCCGGCACCGGGTAGACGGCTATCTCGTCGGCGGTCGAGCACTGGCCGGCGGTGGTCCGGACGGTGATGCGGCCGCTCTTGTGCGGGGGGATGTCGGGCAGCGTGAAGTTGAACCATTGGTCCGGGTCCGGGTTGTCCGGCGTGGGCGCGGTGAGCACCGTGCCGTGGCGGACGTCCCCTATGAGGATCTCCGCCCCCCGGAGGTTGGTGCCCCGTATGCTCAGGTTCATGCCGGGCATTATCCTCGGCGGCCAGAACGAGGTGATGACGGGCGGGCCCGGATTGACCTTCACGGTGACAATGGAGATGTTCTGCAGCATGTCATCCGTGGGCTCCATCCCGTCCCACACCGAAAGCTCGAACATGAAGTACACGACGTAGTCCCGGATGTCGGGGACGAAGGTCGCACGCGCGGTGGTGTCGCCGGACAGGCTGACCAGGAAGCCGGGCGGCCCGGTCTGCCTCCATTTGTAGGTTATTCTGTCCCCGTCCGGGTCGGAGCTCCGGCTGCCGTCCAGGGTGACCCTTGCGCCCTCCATCACCTCCTGGTCCGGCCCGGCGTCGGCCACCGGGCCGCGGTTGAAGGGGATGGTGGTGTAGATGCAGAACGGGTTGACGCTCTGCGAGTACTTCTTGGAGGTGTCGGTCTTGACGAGCTCGATGCGTATCCGGGCCTCCTCGGTGTCGATGAGCGGGGCCGTCCAGGCCTTCGTCGTGGCGGTGTTGGTGGCGTTGAGGATGTTGGCCCAGGTGGAGCCGTTGTCGATGGAGAGGTGGATTTTAAAGGTCGAGATCTCCGAGACGGAGCCGGTGATGCTCCACCGGATGGTGTGGCTCTCCCCCCCTCCGATGATCTGCCCCCGGGGCTCGTCGGGATTGGGGTCCTCGAGGGTCACGGTCTCTATGCTCGGGTCGGGGATGATGGTGCAGAAGCCGTCCGAGATGTCCTCCGCCAGGATGGACCATTCTATGTACGTGACGGAAACGTTGACCAGCACCCTCGTGGAATCGATTCCGGGCGGGACGTTCCATACGTAGCTGAAGCTGTTGGGGGCGCCGGCCGTTATCATCTGCCAGCTGGACCCGCCGTTGGCGGAATAGGCTATCTCCACGCCGGTGAGGACGCCCTCGGGGTCGGGGGCGACCCACTCGATGGTGTAGGGCCTGCCCGCGACCAGCGTCTCCCCGCCGTTGGGTTTCGTCAGCCGCACGATGGGGGACTTGATGTGGATCTCGATGCTGTCGTTGTAGGCGAGCACCGTCCCGGTCTGCGAAAGCGCCCGGACGCGCAACTGGAGGTGGGCCTCCTCGTAGTACGGTGGGTTCCACCAGAGCCCGCCGAGCCTGGGCGAGATGCCGTCGTACCTGCCCCCCAGGTCCTGCCAGGTCGTCCAGGTGGTGTTCTGCTTCGCCCGGAGCTGGAGGTCGACCGACCGGACGGACTGTGTGCCGTCGTAGAGGAACCAGTTCAGCGGATAAAAGCGCGCAGAGCTAACGGAGTCCGGCACCTTGGTGAAGTGGAGCACCACGGCGGGCCGGACGGTGAAGTTGCGGTCGCTCTCGTCGGACGCCTGGAGCAGCGAGAACATGCCCGCGCTCCACCACTCGAGCCTGATGCGCACGGTGGTCGAGTTGAGCGGGAGCGGAACGGTCCAGGTGCGGTCGCCCTTGGCGCCGTTGTCGAACGAGCCGATGTAATTGGGGTAGGTCTCGCCCCCGTTCGTGGAGTAGTAGGCCTTGACGCGCCCGGTGTTCTCCGTGGTGGTCCATTCCAGCGTGACCCGCCTCCCGCCGGAGAATGTCTCCCCGCCGTTGGGGGCGTCCACGGTTATGGTCTCGCCCTTGGCATCGACCGGGAGGACCGGAAGGGTCAGGAGCAGTCCCAGTGCCAGCGCCGCCAGCCGCGCGAAAGAAGCTTTGCGCAATCCCATCCATCTCACCCCGCCGCGCGCCGTATCCACCCGGGGACGGTTACCCGGTGGCCGACGATGCGGCACCCGGTAGATACCCGACCGGCATATTAAGGTTTTACGGGGCCGGCTTGACAATATTTAAGTGTGCGGACGGAATTTCCTCTCGCATGAGATCCGGCTGGACGCTGGCCCTCTGGTTGCTCTTCGTGTCGGCGTCGGCCCTGCCGGCCTCCGCCGAGCTATTCACCGCCGACGTGCACACCACCGTGACCGTCTATGACACCCACTACTGGAGCGGCATAGAGGTGGAGGACGGCGGGTCTGTGACGTACACGGTCAGGCTGCTGAGCGGCGACCTCGTGAACGTGCACCTCATGGACGACGCCCGGGTGGCCCCGTTCCTTTCGGGCTCGGTGGTGCCGACCGTCAACTCGGAGGAGGACACCTCGAGCTCATCGTACACACACTCCTCGGCGGGCAGGTATGCCCTGATGATCGACAACGGGTACGGCGAGAGCGTGTGCAAGGTGGACATCGTCGTTCGCTCTCCCGACTCCTCGTGGGTCGTTTGGGTCTTCGTCGCCCTGGTGATCGTGGTGATCGCGGCGGTGGCGGTCGTGGTGGTCATGCAGCGCCGGAGGCCGGCCGCCCGGCCGCAGGACCAGCCAGGCGGTCCCCAGCAGTACCCGGCACAGCCGGCCCAGTACCCCGCCCAGCCACCCGCGGGGCCGCCCTCTGCCCCCGCGCAACCGGCCCAGTGCAGGTACTGCGACTTCCTGATGCCCGCCGGGACGCAGATTTGTCCGCGGTGCGGTGGGTTCAATTGAGGGCAGGGGGCAGGGTCAAGGGGCAAGGGGACGAACGACGGTCGTCGTCCCCTGACCCTTGCCCCTTGCCCCTTGTATTCGTCGCATTTCGCGCCGCCCGCTCGAACGACGAAACGCTTATGCCGGGCTACGGCGTATCGGCCAGCATGAAATCCACCTGCCTGCCAGCGCTCATCATCATCGGTCTGGCCATGTCCGCGGTCCCAGCCCCCGCCGAGACCTTCGTCAACGAGGTCCACAAGACCGTCCACGTGAGCGGGTACCATTACTTCACCGACATTAAGGTCGGGGCCGGCCAGATGGTCGAGTACAAGGTCAAGGTGAATGACGGCGACGAGGTCTGCGTCAACCTCATAGCCAATTCCTCGCTGAACTCGTTTTTCGGCGGCAGCAGCGTCACGACCTACTGTTCGAACAAGGACGTCAGGGAGGCGGGCAACAGCCATCGGGAGGCGGGCAACTACGCCCTGGTCATCGACAACTATCCGGGCTACAGCACCTGCAAGGTCGACATCTCCGTGCGCGGCGCCGGGTTCCAGTTCACGGACCCGGGCTGCTGCACCGTGGGCGTCATAGTCGGCATCCTGCTGGGAGTATCGGGGGCCCTGTTCTACCGGGGGATGAGGACCCGGCCCATGACCATGCAGCCGCCCATCCAGCCGCGGCCCCTGCAGGCCCAGCCCCCGCCTCCGCCGCCCCAACGGCCCCCGCCCGGCCACTGAGGCCGGGGGGTTTTGGAAAGCGCTCCGGGCCGGGGCCTCAGCGCACGTACCCTTCCTTCTCCGCCATCCTCTGGAGGCGCCTGATGCGCTCCTTCACCGGCGGGTGGGTGGAGAAGAGGCTCACGAACGTGCCGCCGGAAAGGGGCTTGACGATGAACAGCGAGGAGTGCGCCGGGCTGGAGTGGCCGAAGCGCATGGGCCGGCGCTCGTTGGCCGACTCGAGCCGGGAAAGCGCCCGGGCGAGCGCCAGGGGCTTCATCGTGGTCCGGGCGCCGACCCGGTCGGCCTTGTACTCCCGGTTGCGCGAGATCGCGAACTGGACCAGCATGGCGGCGATTGGCGCCGTTATGGCCGCCCCCAGGAGCACCAGCGGGTTGACGTTCTGGCGCCGGCCCCCGAACATCGCCTGGTAGATGACCACCCGCGCTATGATGGAGATTATCGCCGCGGCCGAGGACACCACGGTCATGACCAGTATGTCGCGGTTTTGGACGTGGGCCATCTCGTGGCCTATCACGCCCTCCATCTCCTCGTCGTCAAGGGTGTTCAGGAGGCCCTCGGTGACCGCCACCACGGCGTGCTCCGGGTCGCGGCCGGTGGCGAAGGCGTTGGGCGTCTGGGAGGGCACTATCGCCAGCCGGGGCATGGGGAGGTTGGCCTGGGTCGCGATACGCTGGACTGTCCGGGCCAGCCTCGGCGCGGACCGCTCGTCGACGATGCGGGCCTCGTAGGCCGAAAGCACCATCCGGTCCGAGAAGAAGTAGGTGATGATGTTGAAGAGCAGGAGGACGGGCACCATTATCGCCAGGACCCAGTAGTAGCCGCTCCCCGGCGGTATGTACCCGGCCCAGAGCAGCGCGTAGAAGATGCCGTAGGCTATGCCGATGAACACGAACCACAGCAGGGCGAAGACGAGGAATACCTTGAGCCTGGCTCCCATCGGACATACCTATTCAGGTAACGTATATAAGGATTTTGAGTAATCCCGCCCGATTCCGTACGGCCAAGATATATCTTTCCCCACCCGCATGGAGGGCGGGGGAGCCATGCCGAAGGGTCCATCGAGGCGGGTCCGGGAGATGCTGATGACCGCCGCCCGGCGGGCCGCCGGCAACGCCCACTCGCCCTGCTCGGGCATCCGGGTCGGGGCGGCGGTGCTGACGGGCCACGAGCGCGTCTTCGTGGGCTGCAACGTGGAGAACGCCTCGCTGGGGCTCACCACCTGCGCCGAGCGCGTGGCCATCCAGAGCGCGGTGGCCGCTGGCGAGAAGGAGCTCGTGGCGGTGGCGGTGTTCTCCCCGGAAATCGAGGGCATCACGCCCTGCGGCGCCTGCCGGCAGGTGATGGCCGAGTTCCGGGCCCCGGCCCCGCCGGGGCTTCTGGTACTGGTGCAGGGGAAGAGGGGGACGGAGGCGATACCGCTCTCGAAGCTCCTTCCGAGGGCGTTCACCGGGAGCAAGGGGGGTGGGGGCTGATTTGTAGCCCCCACGACAACAAAACCCTTATTATACCCCGATTCTTTGGGGCCCACGAAGGTAGGATGATGAAGCGCTTCGTTACCAGCGAGTCCGTCACCGAGGGGCACCCCGACAAGATCTGCGACCAGATATCCGATGCAGTCCTCGACGCGATCATCAAAGACGACCCGGACGCCCGCGTGGCCTGCGAGACCATGACGACCACGGGCCTCGTGACCATCGTGGGCGAGATAACCACCAGGACCTACGTCGACTTCCAAAAGCTCGTCCGCGACACCATCCGGGAGATCGGCTACACCAAGTCCGACTACGGCCTTTCGTGGGAATACTGCTCCGTCCTGGTCTCCATCCACGAGCAGAGCCATGACATCGCCCTGGGCGTGGACGAGGCCAAGGGGCACGAGCAGGGCGCCGGCGACCAGGGCATGATGTACGGCTACGCCTGCAACGAGACCCCCCAGCTCATGCCGCTTCCGATAATGCTCGCCCACGGCCTGACGCGGAGGCTCTCCGAGGTGCGCAAGCGCAGGGTGCTCCCCTACATCCGGCCCGACGGGAAGTCCCAGGTCACGGTGGAGTACGACAGCGGCAAGCCCAAGCGGGTGGACGTCATCGTCATCGCCGCCCAGCACGACCCGGACATCCCCCGGGAGCAGATAATCAAGGACCTGCGCCACGAGGTCATCGAGCCCGTCTGCGGCAAGTGGATGGACGAGAAGACCAAGGTGCACATAAACTCCACCGGCCGCTTCGTGGTCGGGGGCCCGCAGGGCGACTCGGGCGTCACCGGGCGCAAGATAATCGTGGACACCTACGGCTCGGTCGGCCGCCACGGCGGGGGAGCGTTCTCCGGGAAGGACCCGAGCAAGGTGGACCGCTCGGCCGCCTACTACGCCCGCTACATGGCCAAAAACATCGTGGCCGCGGGAATCGCCGACCGCGTCGAGATCCAGCTCTCGTACACGATCGGCGTGGCGGAGCCCACGAGCATCTACGTCGACACCTTCGGGACCGGCAAGATCCCCGACGAGAAGATAGAGCAGCTCCTGCGCAAGCACTTCAAGGCCTCCCCCAAGAACATGATAGAGGAGCTCAAGCTCAAGCGGCCCATATTCCGCAAGACCGCCTCCGGCGGCCACTTCGGGCGCGAGGACGACCCGGACTTCACCTGGGAGCGCACGGACAAGGCGAAGCTCCTGCGCCGGGACGCCGGGCTCAAGTGAAGCGGCCCTTCGCGATTGGCAAGGCCGTTTCACCCATCGGTCAGAGGGCCCGTCCGGGAAATAGCTTTATTACGGGCCAGGCAAATGCATTTCCCGGTTGACCGAGGCGCCCGGGAAAGTGATATTCGTATCGAAGCCGCCGAGGCTCATCCAGGGCATGTTATTGGGCATATTGGGCATGATGATGATCGCACTCGGCATTCTGGGCGCGGTCTTTCAAAGACCGGATGCGCCACCCGAGATCAGGTCGCTCATCCTGGTCGCCGTCCCTTTGGCCATATTGAGCGCCACTCTGAACATATTCGCCTTTCTGGTGTTCCGGCGGGCGGTCATCCATGAAAAAGGACGGTGCAGGTCAAATTGCTGCCCTTCGATGAAGGGGTCCGGCCCAGGGACCTGCCGGGGCTTTGGAAAAAGATGCAGCTTGAATCTTGAATGCGCTCAGCGCTCGGCCTGGTCGGCCTCCGCCTGCTCCCGGACGGCCCGGCCGCCGCGCTTAGCCATGAGACGCGACGTGACCACCGCCGCCAAGACCGCCGCGGCGGCGCCCACGGCGATGAGGGCCACCGGGGGCTCCTCCCCCGCAGGCGCCGGCGGCCCCGCCTCCTTGTAGACCTCGACCGTCAGGCTGGCCTCGGCCGAGGCGCCCTCGTCGTCCGTGACCTTGACGCTCACCGTGTAGTTGCCGGGCGCCTCGTACACCCGGCTCGTGTTCTGGCCGGTCCCGGTGGAGAGGTCCCCGAATCTCCACTCGTACTTCATCGTCCGGATGTCGCTTTCCGTGTCCCGGGCCTCGGCGCTGAAGTTGAAGCGCGTCCCGACCGGCCCGCGCGCGCGGTCCGCCGAGACGTTGACGGTCGGCGCCACGTTGGAGGCCCTGACCGTCAGCTCAGCGGTGGAGGTCGCCCCGTCGTTGTCGGTCACGGTGAGGACCACCGAATAGGTCCTCTGCTTGGTGTAGGAGTGCTCCGCCGCCGGCCCCCGGCCGGCCTTCCCGTCCCCGAAGTCCCAGGAGAACGACAGCGAGCCCAGGTCCGAGGGGGTGTCCGAGCTGCCGGAGGCGTTGAACACCACGGGCGTGTCCTCGTCCACCGTGGTCCTGGAGGCCTTCGCCCTCGCCACCGGCGGGAGGTTGTCGACAGTCACCTCGAAACCCGCCCGGGACTCGGCCCCGTCGTCGTCGCGGACTACCAGGGCGCCCCGGTACAGGCCCTGCTGCGCGTAGGAGTGCGAGGCCGGCGCCTCCGGTGACCAGCCGGACTGGTTCCCGTCGCCGAAGTCCCAGCGGTAGAGCAGCGAGCGCGCGTCCGTGGGGGTGTCCCGGCCGGTGCCGTCGAAGAGCACCTCGGCGTCCTCGTCGGCCCGCTGGTCGCCGGTGGTGGCGGTGCACGTGGGCGGCAGGTTGCGCACCGACACGTCCATGGTCGCGTTGGCGGTGGCGCCGTCGTTGTCACGGACGAAGAGCACCGCGGTGTAGTTGCCGGACCTCGTGTAGGTGTGGACCGTCGTCGGGTCGGGCATCCAGTCCGTGGTGTTGCCGTCGCCGAGGTCCCAGCGGAAGGCGAGTGTCCCGATGTCCGAGGGGGTGTCGGTCCCCGTCCCCGTCAGGGTGAGCGGCGAGTCCTCGTCCGTCCTCACCGACGGGAACTCGACGGTCCCGGAAGGCGGGAGGTTGGCGACCGTGATGTCTATCGAGGCGGAGGCGGTGGCCTTGTCGTCGTCCGTCACGGTCAGGGTCGCCCCGTAGACGCCAGACCTCGTGTAGGTGTGCTTCCACCCGGGCCCGACCAGGACGGGGGACCGTTCCGTCCCGTCGCCGAAGTCCCACTGGTAGCGCAGGAACGGCCGGTCGGGCCCGGTGTCGCTCCCGGAGCCGTCGAACTGGAGCGGGGTGTCCTCGACGGCGAGGTCGCCCATCGAGATCGCAACGGTGGGCGGCAGGTTGAGCACCGTTACCGCTATCGTGTCGTTGGAGGTGCCGTTCTCGTCGTCTCGGACGGAGAGGGTGGCGCTGTAGGCGCCGCTCTGGTTGAAGGAGCGGACGGCGAGCGGGGACGGCTGCCAGCCCGTGGTCCAGCCGTCGTTGAAGGTCCATTTGTAGGTGAGGTTTGGGACGTCGCAGGCCGCCCCCGTGCTGGCGCTCCCGTCGAATGTGGTGGGTTCCGTCTCGTTGGCTGTCCGGTCGCCGCCGGCGTTCGCGGTCGGGGGCACATCGGTGGCGACGATGTAAAGGCTCTCCCAGTCGCCCAGCTTTCCGGCGGCGTCCATCACCTTGAGCGACGGGTAGAAGCGGCCGGGCCGGGGCATCGATACCGTCACCGGCTGGTAGCTGTTCCGGACGAGGTCGAACCTCCCGTCGCCCTCGAGGTCCCAAAGGAACCTCGAGGGGGAGCCGGTGAAAGTGGCGGCCAGGGTGACCTCCTCCCCCTCCGCCGGCGTCTGGCCGGTGGAGGTGAGCGAGAGGATCTTGGGGCCCGAGCCGTCCTCGACGACATTTATCGTCTGGTCCAGCAAGACCCCGGTGATGTTCTGGACGATGCCGCTGGGCCAGCGTATCTCGACCGTCACGGTCCCGGTGTAGGCCCCGAACCCGAACATCTGCGTGAGGGAGTTCTGGTGGGCGTGCCCGCCCGTGCCGCCCTCGACCTCGCGTATCTGGGCGCGGGCGCCGTCCGTGACGGTGACGCGGGCCCCGATTCCCGCCCGGTTGCTCACCGTGCCGGAAAGATGCACCTTGAGCCAGTGGTTCTTCGTCCCCTCGTTTTTGAAAAGGTGGCACTCGCGCGGGCCCTGGTACGGGTAGGTGCCCTCGGTGATGTGGTCCGGCTGGCCGTCGTTGTTGTAGTCGGCCCAGGCGCAGCCGATGCCCGCCCAGACGCGAATGCCGGCGTCCAGGCCGACGTCGGTGAATGTGCCGTCCCCGTCGTTGCGCCATAGGTGCGAGTAAGCCCACGAGTGGTAGCCCTTGACCTCCGGGACGTAGAGGTCCAGCCAGCCGTCGTTGTCGAAGTCGCACCAGGCCCCGCCGAAGGTGTCGTCGTCGCGCCACTGGCTCTCCTGGACGGTGCCGTCGGGGATGTTGGGCATGCCGGCGCGCTCCTTGTAGTCCTCGAAGACATAGGGGAACCCGAGGTTCCGGAGGAGCATCGGGTTGTCGCAGATGACGGCGCGCTGGGTGCTGCCGGTGTCCTTGTGGGCGAGGTTTCCCACCCACAGATCGAGCAGGCCGTCGTTGTCGTAGTCGCCCCAGCAGGAGCCGGCCGTGTGCCCGTAGTACGGCCCGGAGCCGTCGAGCGGGTAGTGGTCCGGGTCCCCGGATGTGTTGGTCTCGTCGCCCAGGTTGGTGAACGTGCCGTCGTGGTCGTTGTGCCAAAGATCGTTTTGGCCCAAAAGGTAGTTCCCGGCGTAGATGTCGGGCCAGCCGTCGTTGTTGTAGTCGGCGCAGCCCACCCCCATGCCGGCGTTGGGCCGGCCGGTGACCGGGTTGCGGTCGACGATGCCCGCCGCGGCGGTGGTCTGGGCGAAGGTGCCGTCGCGGTTGTTTCGCCACAGCACGTCGGCGTAGCAGGTGCCGGCGGCGTCGCGCCAGTTCATCACGTAGATGTCAAGGAAGCCGTCGCGGTCGTAGTCCGTCCAGGCCGGCGCGAGAGAGGGCCTCAGGCCGTCGTCCATGCCGCCCGCCGCCACCGAGACGTTGGTGAAGTTCCATCCCGGGGGGCCGTTGTTGCGCCAAAGCGAGTCGCGCTGGCTCTCGTCCTGGCCGCAGCAGAAGAAGTCGAGGTAGCCGTCGTTGTTGTAGTCGCCCCAGACCGAGTAGCCGTAGGCGCTGCCGAGGCCGGCGGCCTTGCTCACGTCCGAGAAGGTGTACCCGGGCGGTCCGCTGTTGCGGAAGAGCCTCCGGCCCTTGACGAGCAGGTCCTCGCAGCCGTCGTTGTCGTAGTCGCCCCAGGCGTAGGAGTCCGCAAGCAGGCCTCCCAGGCCGGCGGAGACCGTGACGTTGGTGAAGACGGCGGGGGAGGGACGGGAAACCGCCGGCGGCGGTACCGCGGGCGCGCCGGCCTCTAGCGCCGGGAGGGGCACGGCGGGCAGGCAGACCAGCAGGGCGAAAGAGACGGCGAGCAGGCGGTTCATCGGCATCCCCGCGATGCTATCGATTGCGGGATGATATATGTTTTGGAGAAGGGGGGTCCCGGATGGAAGCAAAGGATTATTAATCCCTGTCGCCCTGTGGGGCTGGATGATTCATCCAGCCCATTGGGGAAGCCGCCCGAGAACGCATTGCAACGCCCGCCTGGCGACATTCCTGACCGCGCTCCTCCTCCTGGCGGGGATTCCTCCGGCGTCTGCGGCCACCGGCGGCGACCCCCAGGCGAGGGCCGCCGTGCTGATCTTTCTGGACGATTCGGACTACCACTGGGCCGATGTCGGTCTGGGAACGGACCCCTCCGCCCTGTGCGCCACGGTCTCGGCCTGCGGGCAGCTGGGCATCGCCCTGAACTACTCGATGAGCCAGTGGGGCGCGTTCGTGACCGGGATAGGCGGGCTGAAGGCGCCGGAGGACTTCTCGTGGTGGTGGTACCTGCTTCTCTGGAACGGCACGAAGGGCGCCTGGCAGGAGGCGCCGGTCGGGGCGGGCGACCTCCGGCTCTCGGCGGGTGACAGCATCTGCTGGTGCCCCAACTCGTCGGCGCCGCCGGTGCCCAACCCGGTGACGAGGTACCCGTGGCCGTGCTTCCGGGGGAACCTCAAAAACAGCGGCATCGCCCCCGGGAACACCACCGTTTTGGACGACCTGAAATGGACCGCCGACCTGGCCAACGGGCCCGTGGACACCACGCCTGCGATCGCCGGCGGCCGCGTCTTCGTCTCGACGGGCGGGATATACAACTGGACCACGATGAGCTACGACCAGCCTCCGCACCTCTACGCGCTGAACGCCACGACGGGGGAACGGCTCTGGTCCGCCCAGACCTCGGCGGCCGGCTGGCAGGTCTCCTCGCCGGCGGTGCGCAACGGCCGTGTTATAGTAGGCACATCGGACGGGAAGGTGCTGGCGTTCTCGGTTGAGACGGGAACGCCCCTTTGGTCGTTCTCGACCGGGCCCAGCCCCACGGGCGTCACCGCCTCGCCGGTGGTTACGGCGGGCGCCATCCATATCGCCGCCGGCGACGGCAACCTCTATGCAATATCGCATGACGGCAAGCAGATGTGGAGCTTTCCGCTGGGCGGGCCGGCCTACATGTCGACGCCCGCGTTGTGGGACGGGAAACTGTTCGCGGGCACGGACAACGGGACGTTCTGGTGCCTGGGGCTCAACGGGACGCCGGTCTGGAATCTGACGGTGGACGGGAAGATCCGCTGTTCCCCCGTGATAGCTTCGGGCAAGGTCTACATCATCGCCACCATCTATGAAGGCTGGAATGCCAAACGGAGTCTCTTGCACCTGCGCTACTGCACCAACGGGAGCCAGTCGTCGGCCCCGGTAGTTCTTCCCGCGACCACTTCGAGCCCGGTGGTCTTTGGTGGCCAGATATATGTCGGGGACAATTCCGGGCTCCGGGTGTACATGGCGGACGGTGCTCAGATCCGGGTGACCCCCACAGAGGGGCCGGTCCAGGCATCCCCCGTCATACATGGAGGCGAGCTATTCTTTTTGGAGAATTCATGCAACGGTACGCTTCATGTCATTGGCGCTGACACGCGAGGGGAAAACAGTGGAAGAGCTTTCTGGAACTTCACGCCTGAACCGCGCCAGTATATCCTCGGCTCTCCGGCAATAACGGACGGCTTCCTGTTCTTCGGCTCGGACAACGGGAGGGTCTACTGCCTCGGCGGCCCCGGGGCGGACGCCACCGGGCCGTCCGGGGAGAGACAGCCATTCCAGGCGTCGGCGGCCTTCATCGCGACCGGTCTTTTGATGGTGGCGGTGCTGGCCGTCGCGGTCGTCGCCCGCCGGCGCAGGGGCGCCAGGGGGCCCCGATGAACCGGAGCGCCCTCGCCCTCGCCGCCGTCGTCGCCGGCTCCGTGCTTGTGGCGGCCCTGCTCGTCCTGGCGGTGCCCTGGAGCCCGCCGGAGAAGAAGGGCCCGGCGGTCGTGTCGGTGGTCATAGACTTCGGCGGCCGGGCGCCCGCCGAGAGCGGGCCCGGGACGGCCGCGCCCTGGAACGTCTCGGTCCGTTTGAACAACGGGACGGTGTTCTCCGCCCTCGAGAAGGCCGCCTCCTCGGCGAACTTCACATTCAAGTCCGACTGGTACCCCAACTTCCGCTCCCACCGCGTGACCGAGATAGCGGGCGTGCGCGACGGGACGGACAACCGCTTCTGGCAGTTCCACGTCAACGGCGTCTACGTCGGCACCGGGGCCGACAACACGGCGCTCTCGGACGGCGACACGGTGCGATGGGAGTTCAGGAGCGCTTTGCAATGATACGAATGGGCAGCGGGCAGCGGGGAACGGCAGGGTGCAGGGGGCGGGGTGCAGGGGGCGGGGAAGAGGATGCATGGGTTGAGGGGGGAAAGGGGTCTGAAAGCTAGATACCCCGGACTTCAGTCCGGGGTATTTCACCATAGGGAAGCGTGGAAGCCCCGCACTCCAGTGCGGGGATGAGGAAAAAACGGATAAATATGGAAAAGGATACGGAGGCGGTAGATATGTCTGAGAAGTACTGGAAGATGCTGGGTGCGGTGGCTCTGATCGTCCTGGGCGTGGTGGGAAGGCTGGCCCTGAAGCCCTTCGTCCCCGCCGGGAACGCCCTAATCGCGTTCGACCTGTTCGCGGTGATAGGCATCCTGGCGGTCCTCTCGGGGCTGCTCCTGGGCGGGTACTACTCGCTCGCGGTCCCGCTCTCGGCGATGGCGGTGTCCGATGCTATACTGGGCAACGGCCTGATTCTCGTTTTCACCTGGTCCGGGTTCGCCCTGATGGGCTATCTCGGGCTCCGGGCGCGCCAGTCCCGGGCCCCGACCGCGACCTTCGGCCTCCGGCTCACCGGCATCGGCGTCGCCGGCATCCTGGCGTTCGATGTCTGGACGAACGTGGGTTGGTGGCTTGTCAGCCCCATGTACCCCCACACGCTGGCGGGGCTGGGGGCCTGCTTCGCCATGGCGACGCCCTTCATCGTCGGGCACCTTCTCACCACCGCGGCGCTGCTCCCGACGGTCTCCCTGGCGGCCCTGTACACCGTCGAGAACCGGGCGCGGCTCGTGGCGGCCGTCCGGGCCCGGCTGGGAATGCCCGTTACGGCCTGAGCGCCCGTGCGGGTGACCGATGGGCGTCGACCTCTCCGAGCTGGTCCCGAAGCAGCCCAAGCTCATCCGGGACTTTTCGGGGCAGACGGTGGCGGTCGACGCCTACAACACCATCTACCAGTTCCTGGCGATAATCCGCCAGCCCGACGGGTCGCCCCTGATGGATTCCCGAAAGAGGGTGACCTCCCACCTCTCCGGCCTGCTCTACCGCAACTTGAACCTGCTCGAGGCCGGCATCCGGCCGGTGTACGTCTTCGACGGGAAGCCCCACGAGCTCAAGAAGGGCACCATAGAGGAGCGGGCGGCGATAAAGGAGAAGGCGCAGGCGGAGTACGAGGCGGCGCTGGCCGAGGGCGACCTGGAGAGGGCGCGCTCGAAGGCCCAGCAGACCTCCCGCATCACGAAGGACATGGTGGAGGAGGCAAAGAGGCTCCTTGGGCTCATCGGGATACCGGTCGTGCAGGCGCCCATGGACGGCGAGGGCGAGGCGGCCTTCCTCGTGCAGAGGGGGCACGCCTCGGCGGTGGCGTCGCAGGACTTCGATTCGCTTCTCTTCGGCTCGCCCGTCCTGGTGCGCAACCTGACCGTAACGGGAAGGCGCAAGCTCCCGCGCAAGCAGGTCTACATCAACGTCGAGCCCGAGAGGATGGAGCTTCCGGCCGTGCTGTCGGCGCTCTCCCTCACCCGGGAGCAGCTCGTGGAGATGTGCATCCTGATGGGCACGGACTTCAACGAGGGCATCCGGGGCATCGGCCCGAAGAAGGCCCAAAAGCTCATGTCGGAGCACGGGACCCTCGAGAGGGTCATCGCCGCGAAGAACTACGACATCCCTCAGTGGCAGGAGGTCCGGCGGATATTCCTGGAGCCGGCCGTGGAGGACCCGGGGCCGCCCGCGTTCGGCGAGCCTCAGGTGGAAAGGATCGTCGACCTCCTCGTCGGCGAGCACGATTTTTCCAAGGAGCGGGTGGAGAGCCCGCTCAGGCGCCTGGTCGAAATGCGCAAGGAGCAGAAGAGGCAGGGCTCCCAGCTCCGGCTGGACAAGTGGTTCTAGAAGGCGCAAGGCGCGAGGCGCAGGGCGCAAGGCGCAGGGCGCAAGGCTTGACCGCAGGCGAGCAACGCTCGCCTAGGCAAGGACGACCGAAGGTCGTCCGGGGGCGCAAGGGTGAAGGCGCACGGGACAAGGGGATTTGCGGGCCGGATGGCTTCCCTTCCCCCGAACCCTTGACACCTGATCCTCGACCCTTGTGCCCTGTCCCTTCGCCCCTTGCGCCTTGCGCCCTGCGCCTTGCGCCTTCCCCTCATTTCTTCTTCTTCTTGTCCAGGCTCTCGGCGAAGAGGCTGTCGAGGATCGCCTTGACGTCCAGGAGGCGCTGGGTGGTGCCGTCCCAGCTGACCAAGACGTTCTCGAAGCCCTCGGTGATGTCCTCCAGGGCCTGGCGCATGCGCCCCCGGAGGTCGGGGGGCTCCGGCCCTGAGACGAGCACCGCCAGGTAGCACACCGGGCCGTACTCGAGAAGGATCTTCCAGTTCCCGTACGGGATCTCCGAGATGGACGCCGTCTGGAGGGAGGAGGTGCTCTCGCCCACCCGGCGCCGGACCTCCTCGAGGTACTGGGCGAGCAGGGTGTCGTCGACGTCGGGCTGGCCCCTCTGGGACAGGTGCATCATGAAGCGGTTGTCCCGGTAGAGGAGCAATATCTCCTCGATCACCCCGCGGAGCCTCTGCTTCTCCTCGGGGATGAGCATCCCCACGTGCCTCTTGAGGACCCGGAGGGTGCCGGTGTCGCCGTCCCAGTCGTCGAGGATGTGCATGTACCTGTCGTGTATGCCGGAAAGGAGGGTCCTCATGTTGTGCCGCAGGGTCGGCGGCTCCACGCCCGACAGGACGACCGCGAGGTTCGCGCGCGGCCCGTTCTCCATGAGTATCTTGAGGTTGCCGTACTTGAGCTCGTTGAGGTGCCCGCTCTCCTCCGAAAACGAGTCCTTGACGAAGTTCTGGACCGCGGTGAGCATGCCGGTGAGCACGTCCTTGTCCATGTCGGGCTTCAGGCGCCGGGTGTTGTGCACGATGAGCCGCCCGTCCTTGTAGATGAGGAAGACCTCCTCTATCGTGTAGTTCCTCATGAGCCGCAGCTGCTCCCGCTTCACGAAGTCGGAGACGTAGCGCCGCTTCAGTATGACGAGGGTCAGGGCCCAGGCCAGGTTGTAGGCGAAGAAGAGGAGGCTGAAGAAGACCAGGTTCCCGAACATGGCGCGCGAGAGCTCGTTTCTCACCTCGTAGTGGACCGACGCCGAGGTGTTCCCCGGGTTGAAGATGACCAGCGCCAGCTGCTCGCGGTACATCCGGGGGGAGTCCAGGGTGATCGCGGCGGAGCGGGTGTATTCCGACAGCCAGATGAGCGTCCGGTTGGCCTCCGGGTCGGTGACGCAGAAGCCGGCGTCCTCGAGCCTCTGGAAGTCGCGCTCCCGAACGACCATCACCGTGACCTCGCGGTCGCTTTGGACGCTCACCGGGCCGACGAAGGAGAACTCCAGCGGGTCCGACGGGGCGAAGTTGACGCGATAGGAGGAGTTGTCCTCCACCCTCTCGTCGCCGGCGGAGGTGCCCAGGTCCTCGAGGACCCCGACCACCACCGGGTTGACGAAGAGTATCCCGATGATGAGCGCCACTGCCGCGATGGGCCGGGCGTTCGACAGGAAGTCCTCGCAGCGCCAGACGCGAATCTTGGGGTCGGGCTGCCAGAGGAGCTCCAGGGCGTCCATCGCAACGATGGCGATGTTGAATATCACGAGGAAATAGAGCAGCGGCAGGAGCACGGCCGAGAAGTCGAGATGGAAGGGGGCTCCCGTGGGCCCGGACTCCCGCACGGACTGGAGGATCCCTATCAGCATGAACACGAATAAGATGATATTGACGTACCTGGAGTAGGTGCGAAGGCGGAAGACTCGGTCCTCGCGCTCCAGCCCCGCCTGAAAGCCCCCGGCCATGGTCTTTGACCCCGCCCCCATCTCCCCGCGCGACCCCGGCATATGTAAAGGAAGTGAAGTCTAATAATAGTGACGGTGACCGGCCGGTGCGGTTTGCGCGCCGGGCGAAATCTAATTATCCGCAAAGGTCGTTCCCGTGCCGGCGGTAGGGGCCCATGGCGCGCATCCTCTTCGACGATTCCCACGGCGAGAACCTGGTAATGGAGGAGGGCTCTGGCTCGGCGCTCTCCAAGCTCTCCGGAGCGCTGCGCGCCGCGGGCCACGCCCTCAACCTCATACACCGGGAGCAGGACTTCTGCCCCCCGACGCTCCAGGGGGCCGACATCCTGGTGATAGCGTTCCCCTCCCGGCGCTTCTCCGACCGCGACGTCGGGGCGATCCTCGGCTTCGTGGAGAAGGGCGGCGGCCTTCTCCTGACGGGCGAGTGGGGCAACCTCCACGGAAGCGCCGACATCCTCAACACGGTCTCCCAGTGCTTCAAGGTGGTGTTCAACAAGGACCGCATAACCGACCAGCGCAACATCCACGAGGAGGAGGTGCGCGTCATGGGCCAGAGGGTCGGGATGCGCAAGGAGCCCACCTACGCCATGATTCGCCGGTTCCGCTCCCACCCGATAACCCGGGACATAAGCGAGGTGGGCCACATCTCCGGCTGCTCCCTGAGCGCCCCCAAGCATTCGGTGCTGGCCTGGTCCGACGAGCAGTCGTTCTCCGACCTGGACGGCGACGGCGAGCTGGACCCCGACGAGCTGGTGGGCTCTTTCGCCACGGCCGTGACGCCCGAGCTCAAGCGCGGACGGGTGGTGTGCATCGGCGACACGAGCATCCTCACCGACCGCTACTTCGACCAGGCCGACAACCGGGCGTTCCTGCTCAACACCGTCCACTGGCTCGCCGGAAGGCTCTGAGGTGGGCCCCCGGCCCCGCCGATGGACGAGACGGACCCCTTCCGCAACGACTTCGCGACGATGCTCCACGTGCTCGGCGCCCAGGCCACTGACTCCTTCCTGGAGCTCAAGCGCAAGGAGTGGCGCAGCTTCAGCGGCTCAGTCACCACTTGGGAGCACGCGATGTACTTCCATGTCTGACGACGCCGCGCGGTTGATTGGGGGGACGTGTTGGTGCTGTTGGTTAGGGGGACGTGTTGGTCCTGTTGGTCAAGGGGGACGACGATGGGAAGCGGAAGCCCTTTTGAGTATCATGTCCCTTGCCAATTCCATCAAATTCAGTCAAGAAATATCAACAGTACGTCATCCTACTCAATCGTATTGATACACCCCCGTACCAATTTCATCAATACGTCCCCCCAACCAATCGCACCAACACGTCCCCCGAACCGATATGACCAACCGTCCCGGACCTGCGGTTTAAGGTTTTCCAAGAACCCCCATATACTGATTACGCATATGGTATGGGGAACAGCAAATGGTCAGCGCCACCCAGCGGAAGAACCTAGAGAAGATAAAGTGGGCCAGGATATCGATTTGGTCCAACACTGCCCTTACAGTGCTCAAGCTCGTGGTGGGGCTGGCGATGTTCTCGGTCTCGGTGCTCTCCGAGGCCATCCACTCGGGGATGGACCTTCTGGCGGCGGTCATCGCCAATGTGGCGGTCATGATCAGCGCCCGACCCCCGGACAAGGAGCACGCCTACGGGCACGGCAAGTACGAGAACCTCTCGGCGGTCGCCGAGGCCATCCTGATATTCATCGCGGCGGCCATTATTATTATAGAATCGATTCGCAAGATCCTGGACCCGGCCGAGATAGGCTATCTCAACGCCGGCATCGCCGTGATGGGCATATCGGCCCTGGTCAACATCGCCGTCTCCCGCAAGCTGTGGAAGGTGGCAAGGGCAACTGAGTCGGCCGCCCTGGAGGCGGACGCCCTGCACCTCAGCACGGACGTCTGGACATCGGTGGGGGTGATGCTCGGGCTCGTGCTCATCCGGTTCACCGGCCTGCAGATACTCGACCCCCTCATCGCGATAGTGGTCGCCCTGGCCATCATCCACGCCGGGTGGGAGCTCGTGCGCAGGAGCGCCCGGGACCTGGCCGACACCAGCCTGCCGGAGCCCGAGCTCGAAAAGATACGGTTGGTCGTCGCCCGGCACCGGGACAGGTACGTCGAGTTCCACGGCCTGCGGGCCAGGCGGGCGGGGGCCCAGCGCCATATCGACCTCCACCTGGTGCTCGCCCGCGACACCCATGTCGAGGACGCCCATGACCTGTGCGACCTCGTCGAGAAGGAGATCGAAAAAGATATCGACGGCTCGGAGGTCATGGTCCACATCGAGCCCTGCGCCCGCCGCTGCGAACTGTGCGCCACCCGGCCGGGCTGCAAGGCGGCGATGGAGGACTCCCTCTCGGGCGGGCTGGCCGAGGGGGACTGGAAGGTCATAAGCCGCGCGCTGGAGCGCCACCGCGGGAGCTTCGCCGGCTACGGGAACCTCAGGATGCGCCGCGAAGGCAAGCTCCGGCGCCTCAAGCTCGAGCTCGAGGTGGCCCGCCACGCCAGCATCGACCGGCTCCACGAGCTCACGGGGAGGCTGACCTCCGAGCTCCAGGAGGGACTGGACGGCACGGTGGTGAACCTGCAGCTCAAGCCGTGCAAGGTGCCCTGTTCCGACTGCGAGCGGCAGGAGAGCTGCGACGCGCGCGGCCCGGACTGAGGCCGCGCCCGCGCCGTATGCCGTCCGCGCTGTTAGCATTTTCGCAGGGGGGTCGTCCCCGAGAGCAAAAAGCTATAAGACAGTAACTGAATCGGAAGGCGTATTTCGGGCGGCCTTGCATGGTCGATGTGAAGGAGGTCTGGAAGCACAAGCTGGCCGGGGGCGTGCAGGCGCTCGCCCTCTCCATAGACGGGCAGGTCATCGTCGCCGCGGACGCCGGCGGCACCCTCCATGTCTTCCACCAGGACGGCACCCTGGCCTGGAGCCGGCCGCTGGGCGGCCCGCTGGCGGCCCTGGACATAAGCTCCGCCGGGGACCTCGTGGCGGCCGGTCTGCGCTCCGGGACGGTCATCCTGCTGGACCGCACCGGTCGGACCCTCTGGACGCGGGAGTCCGGCTGCGCGCTCCATGGCATCTCCCTTTCCCGCAACGGGAAGTACCTGATGACCGGTACGGCCGACGGGGGCATCCACCTGCTCAACATCCGCGGGGAGCCCATCTGGGAGCGCAAGGCGAGGGGCCCGGTGCCTGCCGTGGCCGTCTCATCCTCCGCCAACTTCGCCGCGGCCGGTTCCGAGGACGGGAGCATCTACTTTTTGGACAACTACAGCACCAACATGGGAGGCAAGATAACCTGGAGCCTCCCCACCCGAGGGAAGGTCCGGGAGGTCGTCATCTCGAGCGACGGGTTCTACACAGCGGCCTCCACGAGCGATTCCAACGTGCACTTCCTCGACAAGCTCGGAAAGCTCTACTGGAGCAACCGGGTGGACAACACCCCCGCCTCCATGGCGATGTCCTCCTCCGGCGACCTCGTGGCGGTCGGCATTGAGGGCGGGGCGCACCCGGGCGCGGTGAGCCTTTTCCACCGAAACGAGGGGCTGCTCTGGCGCTACCACACGGGCGACGCCACGGTGGGAGCGCTGGATATGACGGCCAACGGGGCCTTCCTTGCCGCGGGCTCCCAGAACGGGGAGATCTACCTCTTCCACCGGGAGCAAAAGCTACTCTGGAAGCGGCCCGTCGACGGCTGGGTGGACGCCCTGGCCCTGAGCTCGGACGGGAACTACACGGTCGCCGGGACCCGAAAGGGCAACGTGTACCTTTTCGACAACCGGGCGGCCGTCGGGGAGTTCCGGCCCAAGACCCGCGACGAGCTCGAGCTCGAGGTCAGCCTCTTCAGGCCGATGAGGACCGCCCCGGCCGCCGCGCCGGAGGGGCCCGCCCCCGCGGCCGCCCGGCCGGAGGGCGCATCGCGCACGGCAATGGAGATCGTGGTCGCCATCTGCCTGCTCGTGGTGCTGGGCCTGCTCGCAACGGTGTACATTCTCATGGTCATGGGCACCATAGGCCAGGTGATGGGAGTGGCCCTCCTGATATTCCTTCTGGTCGTGATGGTGATCCTGATCGGGGTATTCTACAGGTTCGTGCTGAGCCGGGGCGGGCAATCCAAGAACAGGTCCTTCTACTGAGGCCGGCGCCTCAGCGTGGCTTCAGGGCGTCCTGCATGATCTCGGCAAACGCGCCGGCGTCCAGCACCTGCCGCCAGTGGGGCATGCAGGAGCAACCGGCCGACAGGACCTTCTCGAGGTGCAAGACGTCTTGGGAGACGGAGAACTCCTCCAGGGCCGAAAGCACGGAGGCGTCGCACCCGCCGCAGTTTTGCGGCCCCCTGCGCCTGCCCGCTCCCGAGGGAGCGCAGACCAGCCGGGCCCCGGGCGCCGCCTCCCCGAGCCCCCGGCGCACGCGCAGCAGCGCCTCGGCGGCGCTCCAGAGCCAGGGGGGCCGGTAGAGACCGCGCCTCCAGAGCCGGTCCACCAGCGTGCCCCGCTGGACGTTCACCGGGTTCAGGGACACCGTGTCGCTGAGCGGCGCCGCCCGGAGCGCGCTGGCCACCGCGTCCTCGACAGCCTCGCGCTCGGTGAGGAAGGGGGGCTTGAGCAAAAGGTAGGTCCGGACGCGGCCGCCCAGCCTGCGGACGAGGGTGGCCCCGTCGGCATAATCCGAGAACGTGAAGCCCTTCCTCACGGACCTCTCCAGCACGCGGGGGGAGGCGCTCTCGAGGCCCAAAGCGACCTCCAGGCCCGGGCAGGAGGAGAGCGCGTCGCTGACGGCGCCCTCGGTCAGGAAGACTGGGCGGGACTCGATCACCACCCGTCCGAACGCGCCGGAGAGCTCCCCCAGGATGCGCGCCCGGATGCCGGGAGGGACCTCGCCGTCGTCGAAGAAGGAGCCGGAGGTGTAGACCTTCGCGATCCGCTCGCCCCGGCGCCTTTGCAGGGCCTCTCCGAACTGGTGCAGGAGGTCCTCCCCGGACGCCGGGGCGGCCTCGTCGTGGTAGCCGCACATCGCGCAGCGCGCCCAGGAGCATCCCCGGGTCCGCAGGACGAGCACCCAGGCGCGGCATTCGTTCCCATCGAGCGAATCCCTCTCGGACCAGCAGGCGACGAAGTGGCGCCGGTCCCTCTCCGCCCTCCCGGGTCGCCCTGCCTCCGGTTCCTCGTCCTCCTGCGCCGGACCGTCCTCGTCCCCCGGGGGCCCGCTCCCGCCGCTCAGCCCCCTCCCCCCCTGGTGGAGACATGGTGCCTCATCCGGACCGCCCCGCCCCTCCCGGCGCGCTCCATCTCCGCCGCCGACATCAGCGCCACCCCCACGCCCCGCAACTCGCCCCCGCGGGTCACCAGCACCTCGTCCCCCGGCCGGATGTCGGCTCCGGCCCGGACGACGCCCGGCGCGAACACCGTCCCCGACGGACGGAAGTCGCCTATCTCCACCTCGTAGGCCGTGCGGCCCAGAAGCCTCCGTGCCCCCTCCATCGTCAGGGAGAGCAGCCCGCGCTCGCGGCCGAGCAGGGCGAGCTGGGTCCTCTGCCCGTCGGTGACGCGCAGGTCAATCCCGCGCCTGCGCACCTCGCAGCGTTCGGCCAGCGCCTCTCCGCCGGGGCCGAACTGGAACCGGGCCAGGGAGGCGAACCGCTCGCGGGATGCCTCGCGCCGGCCGACGCGCCCGTTCTCGTTCGACAGCGGCCGGAGCGCCCGGGAGAGCGCCGAGAGCGAGGCGGGCGAGGTGGCCCTCCGCCCTGCCGTGAAGACCGTGCCCGGCGGAAGGGCGCCGGCCAAAAAGTCCATGCCCGGAAGGTGGCACACCACCGCCGAGTACCCGCCCCGCCGGACGAAGTGCTCGAGCTGCCCCGAGACCATCCGCCTCTCGGTCTCGTCCCAGTCGCCGGTGACGGGGACGTCGTAGCTTCCGGCGGGATAGATGCTATCGAGCTCCAGGGGCACGATGCCCAGTGGCGAGGTCACCACCGCCTCGTGCACCGCGCCCGGGTTGCCGGCCCGGTCGGTGGCGGCCCGGAAGGCCCTGTGGGAGAGCGAATCCGAGTAGGGCTTCCGGGCGGAGCAGGGCAGAAGCAGCAGCACCGGCGAAGAGGGTGGCCGGCGGTAGCGCTCGAGCACCCGCCGCCGGAAGCGGACCACCTCCGGCCGGGAGAGCGAGGCGAGACCCAGCGCGTCCAGGCCGGCCGCCGCGGGCCGGGCGACCGGGAAATAGCGCTCGCAGAAGTCGTGGTGGTGCAGGTCGAGGTGGCGAAGCAGCGAGACCTGCCAGGCCTCGGAGAGGCGGCCCTCCACGAGCTCCCTCAGCCGCCCGCGGCGGACGGCGGCCCGGACGGTGCGGACCTCGGAGAGGGCCGCAAAGCAATTGTGAAGGTAGACCGCCTCCGGCCCCAGGGCGCCGCCCTCGCAGGCGGGGCAGTGGCAGAGCCCCTCCTCGGCGGCGTGGGCCTTCCATCCCGGAAAGAGCCGGACCCCCAGCCGGGCCGCCGCGAGAAGGGGAGCCGAGTCGAGAAGGTCCACGCCGCAGTAGGCCAGCAGGGCGATGTGGGCCGGGTCCCCCAGCCCCGGGGCGTAGACTAGCCGGCCGAATCCGGCGGCCTGCTTGAGCCGGACCAGGTCCGCCGCCAGCCCTCGCGGGCGCAGAGTCCCCCCCAGCGCGCCCGGGAAGAGCAGGAGTTCGGAGAGGGCCTCCTCGATGCGCTCCGGGAACTCGCCCGGGACCGGGAGCACCGGGCCGCCCGACCGGCGGAAGCCCTCCAGGGCCGCCTCGAAGGATTCGCCCGGGCGCGCCTCCAGCCCGGAGGGGACGTTGGGAAAGGCCGGGATGGCCGGGGCCGGCCCGCTGGCCTCCCGTTCCAGGAACCACGACCCGCCGGAGGAGAGCGTGAACCTTCCCCCGACCGGCCCCCCGGCCGAAAGATAACACTCCCCGCGCTCGAAGAGGGGCAGTCCCCCGGACCGCAGGAAGAGGATGTTGGGCGTGACGGCGGAGAGCCCGTCGCAGGTCCACCTCGCCTCCCGGGCGAGGCCGTCCCGGGCCAGTATCTCTATCATGGGACCGCGCGCCTACTCTTCCTCGCCCTCGCCGTCTGTCGGACCTTCCCCGCCGGTGGACGCGGCCCCGGGCGCGCCCGCTCCGGCGGCCCGTCCCTTGCCCTCGCCTGGCCGTTCCGGCCCGGCCCAGTCGCTCCCGCCGGCCCCGGGGGCCTCCTCGAGGGTCCTCTGGGTGGACAGTATCTCGGGCGCGATCGTGGCCCCCGAGGAGCTCCCGTCGACCTTGATGCCGATCTTGTCGGCCATCCATTTCTTGATGTCCTCGCGGCGGGTGGTCTTTATGCCGAAGTACTCCGGGAAGCGGCCGGAGGTGCTCAGTATCTTGGTCTGGCCCTGGGGGCTCTCGAGGATCATGCCCAGCCGGTGCAGCTCCTTGACGTGGTCGTAGATTTTGGGCCCCACCATGTCCAGCAGGGCGCTCTGCTTGACCGGCTGGTGGTAGGCGATCAGGGCCAGGGTCTTGAGCAGCCGGCGGGGGATGTCCATCTGCGCGAGCTTCGCCGCGGCGCTCACGAGCTCCGACTTGAGCCGCATCGCGTACTTGGCCCCGGCCTTGGTCACCTCGAGCGAGGTGTCGCGCTTTTTGGACGAACGGATGAGCTTGCGCAGTGTCTGCCGTATCACCTCCGCATCCAGTCCGGTGGCCTCCTGAAGCTCCTCCACGCTTATCGGCCTCCCGGCCGAGAAGAGCGCCGCCTCCACCACTCGCTCGGGTTTGGGCATCGTGTCCAGTCTCCTTGCGGCACCGTATGTCATACCTGGATTTTAAATTTCATTTTCGGCAGATATACCACAATATATATATATGATCGGCCCCCAACCCGATGGTGATGAAGGTCCTGGTGGCGGCCGCGGCCATCATCATGCTGTCCTCCGTCGGCATGGGGGTCATCCTCTCCTCGGGCCCGCACATACGTTCCGTGCAGTGGACCGGCATCGAGGCCAGCTCCTCCGACCTCTGGTCACCCGACACCAGGCTGACGATGTCGCCCCTTCCGTCCGAGTGGCCGGCCGTCGCCACCGGTCCCGACGGAAACCTCAACATCGTGTGGACGGACTTCCGGGCCGGGGAGCCGGACATCCACTACATGAAGGTCGACCCCCGGGGAGAGCGGCTCGTGCCCGAGACGCGGATCTCCTCGAGCCTGTCCCAGTCCAAGTACCCCGCGATCGCCACCGACGGGGCGGGCTTCGTCCACGTCGCCTGGCTCGATGACCGCGGCGGCGTCTGGAACGTCTACTATGCGCGCCTCGACGGCAACGGGGCGGTGGTGGTCACCGACCTCCAGCTTACGGACATCGGGCCGGGCCTTCAGGACGCGGGCGGGCGGCTGCCCGTCCCCGGGGTCCAGCGCGTGGACCATTTGTCGACGTTCCTGGACATCGAGGGGCGCCGGCCCTCGGTCGCCGTGGACGAGCGAATGAACGCCCACATCGCCTGGTGCGACTTCCGGGACGGGGAGTCCAACGTGAGGTACACCGTTCTGGGCGCCGGCGGGAGCATCCTGACCGACCAGGCGCGTATCTCGGAAGGCCCGAACGACGCCACCAACGCCGTAGTGCGCGTCCGGGGGCAGGAGACGGCTGTCTTCTGGGCCGAGCGGTCGGGCGAGACCTCGAGCTTATACTACACCCGGGTGGACTATTCGGGGAACATCCTGGTCGAGCCGATGGCGGTCGCTTCCGAGCGCTCGAGCGGCCTTGCGCTGGACGCGGCGCTCGACGCCGACGGGAACGCCCGGCTGGCCTGGTCATTGTCCGACGGCTTGAACTGCCACGTCCGCTACGCCCGGGTCGACGCCTACGGCTCCCTCATGGGCCCCGTCACGGACGTCGCTTCAACGCGGCTCGAGTCGGGCCACCCCTCCATAGCGGTCGAGCCCACTGGCGCTATCCACCTGGCCTGGACCACCGAGCCCGAGAGGCTCCAGCGCGTGGACCTTTCGGGGATATTCTACACGCGGCTCACCGCCGAGGGCGAGGAGCTCGTCTCCCCGGTCCCGATATCCTCGGCCCCCCTCCGGTCCCAAGGCCCGGCACTGGCGGTCTCCGACGAGGGGCTCCCCACGGTCGTTTGGAGCGACGGACGGGACGGGCCCCCCAACAGCGAGCTCTACCTCAAGACCCGGGTCAAGGTCGAGACGGTCTCCGAGACCTCGGGCACCCTGCCTGTGACGGTCCCCGGCAACGACTACGTTCCCGCGGCGGTGGCCGCCGGGGGCCTGGGCGTGCTTGTCGCGGCGGCGCTCACGGAGGCCGGGCGATGGAAGCTCGCCTTCCTGGCAGTGCCGCTCTACTCGCGCCTTCGCAAGGAGGGGCTCCTCAACCACGCCATCCGGGAGCAGATATTTGGATACGTGAACGAGCACCCCGGGGCCAACTTCAGCACCATGATGAGGGACCTGAACCTCAAAAACGGCGTGCTCGCCTACCACCTCACGACCCTCGAGCGGGAGGACATGATAAGGTCCATGCGCGACGGAACACTCCGGCGGTACTACCCGCGCTCCGGCCGCGCCGTCCCGTTCGAGACGCGCAAGGCGATACTCGGGGTCATCGAGCAAAACCCCGGCCTGACCGAGGCGGCCCTCGCCGGCAGGACCGGTCTGAGCCGCCAGGTCCTGGACTACCACCTCGCCTCGCTCATCGACAGCGGCCACGTCCGCCTGGAGCGCCGGGGCAAGCGGAACCTCGCGTTCGTGACGCAGGTGGCGGCGTAGACGCCATGCTATTGGTCAAGGGGACACGTTGGTCCTATCGGTCAAGGGGGACGACGACGGGGAACTGGTGCCCGGATTCACTGCTGCCCCCCGAGGAATTGTTCCAACACGCCCCTTGACCAATTGCACCAACAAGTCCCCTTACCCAACCGCACCGATACGTCCCCACAAACGATTGCGAAGAATTTCAATTCGCATCAACCATCATTATCGTCTGTCCGGGCGCCACCTGGTCGCCCTTCCTGACGCGTATCTCGCGGACGGTGCCGGCGGAGGGCGCCGGGATGTCGTTTTCCATCTTCATCGCCTCGAGGACGGCGAGCACCTGGCCGGCCGAGACCTTGTCCCCCACCGCGCAGGAGATCTTGAGGATCGTGCCCTGCATGGGGGAGGTCACGGCGCCCCTCTCGGACCGGACCGCCCGGGCCGGCGGCAATCCCCCGGCCGGCGCCGGCTCCGCCCGGCGCGCCGCCGGCGGTGCCTCGCGCGGGGAAGCGGCCGCGGACGGGCCCGCCGGTGCCGCGGCGGCCTGGGCCGGGGCGCGGGAGACCGTCACCAGGCCCCCGGCCTTGTGCCCCGGCTGGGGCTCCCGGCCCGACCGGCTGGTGCCGAATGGGAACCAGACCGCCGGCCGGGGCTCCTCGGCGCCCGGCTCCTCCACCGCGACCTCGAAGAGCTTCTCGCCGACGCGGACCCTGAACTGCCTCTGCGGCTGGGAGGCCCTCGGACGGACGTCGCCGGCCGGCTGGGCCGGCGCGGCCGCTGCCGAGGGGGGCTGCGCCTGCGACGGCTCCGCCGGTGCGGGGGGCCCGCAGACCAGCTCCTCCTCCCTGCACTCGCCCCTGAGGAACTTGGGGGCTATCTGGGGGTAGATCGCCAAAAGCAGCAGCTTCTCCTCGTCGTCGCCCAGTCCCAGCTTCCTGCCCTCCTCGACGACCCCGGGCCACTCCGGCTTGAGCAGGTCGGCCGGACGGGCGGTGATGGGCTCCTCGTCTCCGATGATCTTGCGGCGGACCTCCCCGTCGATGGGGGCCGGCGTCCGGCCGTAGTAGCCCTTGGCGTACTCCCTGACCTCCTTGGAGACCATCTTGTATCGCTCGCCCGAAAGGACGTTGAACACCGCCTGCGTGCCGACTATCTGGCTCGTCGGGGTGACGAGGGGAGGGTAGCCGAGGTCCCTGCGCACGAGCGGGGTCTCCTTGAGGACTGCGTCGTATTTGTCCAGGGCGTTCTGCTGCTTGAGCTGGGAGACGAGGTTCGAGAGCATCCCGCCGGGGATCTGGTAGTAGAGGACGGCGGTGTCCACCCTCTCGGAGATCGGGTCGAGGAGGGAGCGGTACTTCTCGCGGAGCTTGGCGAAGTACTCCTTTATCTCGAGTAGCAGGGCCATGTCCAGCCCGGTGGACCACTCCGTGCCCTCCAGGGCGGCCACCATGGTCTCGGTCGCCGGCTGGGAGGTGCCGCCGCTGATGGGCGACATGGCGGTGTCGAGGACGTCGCAGCCCGCCTGCACGGCCGAAAGGTAGCTCACCGGGGCGAGCCCTGCGGTGGAGTGGCTGTGGAGGTCGACGGGCAGCCCGATCTCCTTCTTCGTGGCCGACACAAGTTCGCTCGCGGCCGCCGGGGTTATCAGGCCCGCCATGTCCTTTATACAAAGGGAGTCGCAGCCCAGCTCGGCGAGCCGCTTGAAGGCGTCCACAAAGGTCCGGGTGGTGTGGACCGGGCTCACGGTGTACGAGACCGCGCCCTGGACGTGCTTGCCCTCGCGCTTGGCCACCCGGATGGTCTGCTCCATGTTGCGCACGTCGTTGAGCGCGTCGAAGATGCGGAAGATGTCCACGCCGTTTCGGGCCGCCCTCACGACGAACTTCTCGGCGACGTCGTCGGAGTAGTGCCTGTAGCCCACCAGGTTCTGGCCCCGCAGGAGCATCTGGAGCCTCGTGTTGGGCATCGCCTTGCGCAGGGTGCGCAGGCGCTCCCAGGGGTCCTCGTTGAGGAAGCGCAGGCAGGAGTCGAAGGTGGCGCCGCCCCAGATTTCGAGCGAGAAGAACCCCACCCGGTCCATCCTCTCGCACACCGGAAGCATGTCACGGGTGCGCAGCCGGGTGGCAAGCAGAGACTGGTGGGCGTCTCGGAAGGAGGTGTCGGTGAGCTTCACCATCAAGGTACTCTCCCGGTTGAGTTCGGAGGGAGCGTCCGGGTCGGGCCGGACCCGTCCGCCGGCGGGCCGGAACTGGGAGCGGCGCCGGGCTTTCCGTTCCCGACGAGGGCGGCTATGGCGGCCGCGGCGGCCGCGACCTCCTCGGCAGTGCATTCTTGGACCGGCGGAATCGCAGGCGCGGACATGCTCGGGAAGGATAGAGCCCAGCCCGTTAATATAGATTGCCGTTTCGCCGGCGGTCGGGTACGGCACGCGCCAAAATCGCTACCGGGCGAAAGCTATGCCAGCCCGGCCAGCCTGATGACCGCGAACGCGACGAACGACAGGAGGGCCGACATCGGTATCGTCAGTATCCAGGCCCAGATGACCGAGCGGGCCACCCCCCAGCGAACGGCCGAAAGCCGCCTCGTTGCGCCCACGCCCATGATGGAGGACGAGATCACATGGGTGGTCGACACCGGGATGCCGAAGACGGCGTTCATGACGAGCACGAGGCCGCCGCCGGTCTCGGCGCAGAAGCCCTGGTAGGGCTGGAGGCTCGTTATCCTGGAGGCCATGGTCTTCACTATCCTCCATCCGCCGAAGAAGGTGCCCAGCGAGATGGAGGCGTGGCAGGCGAACACCACCCAGAACGGGACCTCGAACGTTGAGAGGGTGCCGTCGAAGACCAGCACCATCGTGATGATGCCCATGACCTTCTGGGCGTCGCTCGTCCCGTGCATCACCGAGTAGAAGAACGACGAGACCAGCTGGAGCTTGCGGAACCACCAGTTCACGACGCGGGCCTTCCTCCTGCGCAGGGCCCGCATCGTGGCCGAGGTTATGAGGAAGGCAAAGCCCAGGCCGATGAGAGGCGAGAAGACCATGAAGATGACCGTGGTCACCAGGCCGAGCAGGTGCTTTTGGAAGTACCAGCCCGCCGCCGCGCCGGCGATGACCGCCCCGCCGGCGAAGCCGAGCGCCGCCCCCCTCGCCAGCCTGCGCAGCCCGCCCCGGGCGGAGAGGGCGCCGCCGACGAGCGCGCCGGCCGCCCCGCCGATCGCCGTGTAGAACAGGAAATCCAAAACGTACACTGGATCCGGGCCCAGTATCGCGTTGGTGCCCGCCAGCGCCAGGCCGGCCCCGACGAGACCGCCCACGAGCGCGTGGCTGCTAGAGGTGGGGAGCCCCAGCCACCAGGTTATCAGGTCCCAGCCGATCGCGCCGATGAGCACGGCCATGATGAGCCACACGCCGGTCCAGCCGTCAGTCAGGTTGGTGTCGATTATCCCCTTGCCTATGGTCTTGGCGATGAGCACCCCGATGACCGTGCCGAAGAGCATGCCGGTGAAGTTCCCCGCGGCCGACATGGTCACGGCCTGCAGCGGGGTGAGCACCTTGGTGGCCACGATGGTGGCGATGGCGTTGGCGGCGTCGTGGAAGCCGTTGACGAAATCGAACGATAGGGCCAGCGCAACTACGACCATCGTGAGCCCTTCCATCTCAGCTCACCTCGCCATGCGAGGGCAGTGCGGCCTTTTGCATGACAAGACCTCAGGCGTGCTTCACGACGATGTCACCGATGACGTTGGCGACGTCCTCGCACATGTCGGTGGCTGCCTCCAGCATGTCGTATATCTCCTTGAGCTTCATGACCGTCACCGGGTCCAGCCTCTTGCCGTTGAAGAGCCCGCCCAGCGCGTCCAGGTGGACGTCGTCGGCGTCGTTCTCGAGCTGGTGTAGGTGTCGGATGTGCCGGTCCGTCTCCTCGCCGGCGGGGAGGTGGCGGATGGTCCGCAGGGCCCTCGTCATGTCCTCGGCACTGTCGCACAGGATGCGGGACAGGCGCCGGATGACCTCGTCTTGGCGCGGGTCGACGCCGTAGATTACCATGCGCCGGGTGGCGTCGTTGATGTGGTCGAGCACGTCGTCCATGGCGGATGTGAGGGCGATTATGTCCTCCCGGTCGATGGGGGTGATGAAGGTCTGGTTGAGGGCGTGGTAGATCTCGTGAACAAGGTTGTCGCCCCGGTGCTCCACCTCCTCGAGCCGTTGCTGGTAGTGGGCCGGCCCCATCCTCTCCCTATCCTCGACCATCTTGCGCAGTACGGCCGTGCCCTCCTTGACGATCGACATCTGCTTCTCGAGCAGGTCGAAGAACTGTTTCTCCTGCGGGATCAGCCACGCCTTGAGCCCCATAGACCGCCGAAGGCTAAATAGAGGTCTATTCACTTATAGATGCTCGATTGAGAATATATATTAATATATAGAATATAGAAAAGGGGAAAGGGAACAGGCCGGGAGCCCCGGCCCGTCCCCCTGCCGGCTCAGTATCCCTCGCCTGGCACCTCGAAGTAGGCCTGGGGGTGGGCGCAGGCGGGGCAGGTCCTGGGCGCCTCCCTGCCCTCGTGGATGAAGCCGCAGTTGCGGCAGCGCCACCTGACCTTCGTGTCCCGCTTGAACACGCAGCCCTTCTCGAGGTTGGCAAGCAGGGCGAGGTAGCGCGCCTCGTGGCCCATCTCGACCTTGGCGATGTTGCGCCAGAGCAGCGCCGCCTCGGGGAAGCCCTCCTTGTCGGCGGCCTCGGCAAAACCGGGGTAGAGCCTGGTGTGCTCCATGTTCTCGCCGGCCGCGGACGCCTTGAGGTTCTCGGCGGTCGTGCCGATGACCCCGGCCGGGTAGGCGGCGCTTATCATGACCTCGCCGCCCTGCAGCAGGCCGAAGAAGCGCTTGGCGTGCTCCTTCTCGTTGTCCGCGGTGTCGGCGAATATCGCCGAGATCTGCTCGTAGCCCTCCTTCCTCGCAACCGACGAGAAATAGGTGTAGCGGTTCCTCGCCTGGGACTCCCCGGCGAAGGAGGCCAGCAGATTGTGCTCCGTCTTGGTACCCTTCAGGCTCTTCAAACCGGTCCCCCCGGTCATTTCGGCGCCATCGGCGAGCCGCAGCAGGTCGGGACGCACCCGCACCCGCACTGGTCCTCGACGACGACGACCATGCCGCAGTCGTTGCACACTAGCTCGTTGTTCTTCTGCGTCCTCGCAGGCTTCTTCGCTCCCTTCGCCTTCTTGGCTGCCATGTCCGTACCTCCGATGCGTCCCCATCCTCCATTGGATGAGCATCCCGGGCTATCGGGTCGGGTTATTTAAAGATATCAACAATTCTTGCCAGATTCAACCGGGCGGGCTCAGGTGGGCAGGGCGGTGAAGCGGTCCTTCCGGGCGCCGCAAACCGGACACCTCCAGTCCCCCGGAAGTGCCTCGAAAGGCGTCCCGGGCTTTATGCCCGCATCTGGTATTCCGACGGCCGGGTCGTAGATGTACCCGCAGGCGTTGCACCGGTAGCGCGCCGGCGCCACGAGCGGCGGCACCTCCACCCTTCCTCCCCCGTCCCCCGCTGCCCCCGGCTTCCTGCCCGCCGCCCCTTCCTTCGCCTGATAGGTGGCCGCCAGCTTCGAGGTGAGGCCTTTTTTAATATCGCGGTAGAAGGCGTAGCTCATGGGCTCGACGTCGCTAAGGACCTCGGCCTCGGTCACCTTGCCGATGAGAAGCAGGTGGGTGTCCAGGTCCAGGGTGGAGGTCACCTCGGCCTCGAAGAAGGCGAGGGCGTGGTCGAGCACTATCGGGGCGCCGTTGCGGCCAAGACGGTGGTTGACGCCCTCGAACTTGTCCAGGTCCCGGCCGGACTTGAAGCCGAACCGGCCCAGGAAGGTCATCGGGGCGTCCTGGTCCAGGACGGAGACGGTGAACACCCCGCTCCTTGCGCACAGCTGGCAGGTGAGGTTCTGCTTGTTCAGGCTCACCGCTATCTTGGGCGGGGTCGCGGTCACCTGGACGATGGCGTTCACCACCTGCCCGTTGAGCTTGCCCCCGTGGGCGGTGCTCACTATGTACATCCCGCACGGGATCTTGTAGAAGGCGTCCATGTTCATTCTCATCCCTCGCTGCATTTCCGGGTGCCGGGTGCAGGGTGCCGGGTACGGAGACTGCAGCACGCTGCACCCAACACCCGACACCCTGCACCCGGCACCCTGCACCCGGCACCCCGCACCCGGCACCCCGCACCCGGCACCTCACACCCGGCACCCCGCACCCTGTTCCTAGCTAGTCAAGCCTCTTTTCGCCCTTGAGCTTCCGCAGCGGCGCGATGTCCTGCGAGACCTCGACGGTTCCCAGGAACCTGCCGTCGCGCCTCAAGGCGAAGTAGCGGATGTGGACCAGCCTCTCCCCGACGTTGAGCCAGAACTCGGCGATGTCGCGCTTTTCGGCGCGAAAGTCGTCGAGTATCCTCTGGACGGCGGCGTAGCTCTTCTGGGGGTGGCATTTTTGGACCTTCCGGCCCAGAATCGCCTTCGTTCGGGGGAAGATGCGCTCCTTGGAGTTGGAGAAGAAGCGCACCTCATCATTGGCGTCGACGAAGGTCAGGTCGAAGGGGACCGTGTCCAGCAGGGTCTCCAGCTCCTGCCGGGTGAAGCTCCCGGTCTCGAAGACGATGCGGTCGCCCGAGACCTCCAGGGCGGCCGGCCGGCCCGCCTTGCCCTTGGGCCTCTCAGTGCCACGGGCGCCGACCGGGAGGAACACTCCGTACCCGATGTCGTCGAAACCCTCGGAGATCTCCTCCCACCCGGCGGCCCCGATGGCCTGGAGGGCCATCGGGAAGAGGACGGAGTTCTCCTTGTTGAAGTGCATCGCCAGCAGGTCCGAGAGCCCGACTGCGCCCTCCAGCATCTCCCGGCGGAATCTTGCCGGGTCCTTCGGGCGTTCCTCCGCCGACAGGGCGTAGAGCCTCTTTTTGACCTCGCGTATCTGGTTGTGCTCGTTCCACATCTGGGCCGGAGGGCCCTCGATGCCGTGCTTCTCCATGTGCGGGAACAGGACGTTCTCCTCGCGCACATAATGGTTCTCGGACTCGCGGAAGTGGTCGAGGAGGTGGCCGATGTTCTCCATTATCTTCTCGGCCGTGCCCCCGCCCCTGGCCTTCTGCAGGTTCTCCGCGGCGAGCCGCAGCTTCGCCGCAAAATCGAGTATGATGGCGTGCTCCTCCATGAGCGTGTGTATCGGATGACCCTCGGGCGGAAGCCCGATTCCCCCCTTGCCAGCCCCGGACATGATCTTGCCCCCGATTCGCCTTGGCGGTCCGCAAAAGGTGTAGGCGTATATATTATTTGGCCAAAACCAGGGGCGCGCCGGTCATCGGCCGGCGGCCTTGCGGGTCTTCTCCCGCAGCCGCGCTTCCACCGCGCCCGACTGAAGCTCGCGCAGAGCGTCAGAGGCGATCCACCGGCCGCTCCTGGTGCCCGAGGCCGCGATCCTCCGGGCCCAGCTGCCCGCTGCCCCCCTGCTGCCCGCTGCCCGCTGCCCGCCGCCCCTTATTTCCGCGCTCCCTGCTGCGCCTTGTACATCTTGAAGACCGCCTCGACCGCGGACTTCGCCTTCTCTATGCGGTCCTGGGCCTGGAGGCGGGTCATGCCCGGGCCGGATATTCCCAGCGCCACGGGCTTGTCGTACTCCACGGCGAGGTCGGTTATCTTGCGGCTGGTCTGCTGGATCACTATCTGGTCGTGCTCGGTCTCGCCCTCGATGACCGCGCCCAGCGTGACCACGCCGTCGATGTCCTTTCGCCTTACGAGCTCCTTGATCGCCAGGGGCATGTCGAACACCCCGGGCACGAAGACCTCCTTGGAGACCTCGAGCCCGAGGAAGCGCGCGTGCTGGCGCGCCTGCTCCAGCATCATCTGCGTTATGTCGAAGTTGAACTCAGACACGACTATCCCTATCTTCATGGTCTTCCACCTCCCTTTACATTTCATCCGATTCGGAAACCCCGGACTCAAGCATGGGGCATCCAGCCTTCAATACTTGCATCCTCGCTCCCTTGCTCCCTTGCTCCCTTGCTCCCTTGCTCCCTTGCTCCCTTGCTCCCTTGCTCCCTTTCGTCCCCGCACCCCGCACCCTGTGTTCTTCACTCCCCAAGCCTCCCGGCATCGGCGTATCCCTGCCTCTGTCCCGTGCCGGCCAGCCGCTCCAGGTCCTTCGGCCGGAAGAGCATGCGGTAGGCGTTGAGCGCGTGAGCGCGGCTTCGCCGGTCGGCCAGGGCCGCGAGGTCCTTCTCGTCTGGGGCCTCGTCCTCGTGCACGAACACCTCTATGATGTGGGTGTTCGTGTCGAGCTGGGCGCGGATGAGGCCCGTCGAGGCCTCGTGGGCGCACATACGGTCGATCTCCTTTCCGCCCGGCATGCCCAGGGCGATGACGATGTCGCACCGCTCCTCGGTTATGAGCTTCTTCGCGGCGACGGGGAGGTCCTTTATCCCGGGGACCGTCCGCCGTAGAACCCGGAAGCCGGTCCCGGCCGATCTCAGCTCGGAGACGGCCGCGCCGCCCATGTCGTAGCGGGCGAAGGTGGTGTCGACGACGCCGATGAGTTTCATTCCTCCATATCCTCCAGGGCCTTCTCGTCCGGCGCGGTCCGGCCGAAGGCCTCCAGTATACGCTCGATTATGCGCCGGGTTGCCAGAAGGTCGTGCTTGAGGCAGGGCAGCCTCACGACGCGCGCCCGGAGACCCCGCTTCGCAAGCTCCGAGCGTATCCTTTCGGGATCGTGCCTCTGGTCGTGGCCAAGCGCGATGATGTCGGGGTCCATCTCCGAGACCACCCGGTAGAAATCATCCCGGTCGCCGAGCACCGCCTCGTCGACGGGCTTGAGGCACCGGACCATCTCCAGGCGCAGGTGCTCGGGGACTATCGGCGCACGCTTGAGCCGGCGGGCGGTGTCGTCCCGGGCGAGCACCACGACCAGCCTGTCCCCGAGCTTCCGCGCCTCGTTGAGGTAATAAAGGTGGCCAGGGTGCAGGATGTCGAAGACGCCGGTGGCGAGCACCGTCACGGGGCGTCGGGCGGCGGGCCGCTTCCGGTCCTCCGCCGGGGCGCCTCCCTTTCCCCTACTTGCCGTTCTGGACCACCCCCGCGCTGCCCCTCTTGCGGCCCGGGACCGGTCCCGTTCCCGTCCGGCTCTCCCAAAACGCCCTCACCTGGGAGCCCTCGAGGAAGACCAGCCCGGCCTCCCGGGCGTACCGGGAGGCCTGGGCCTTGGGGAGCGCCCGGCCGTCGTCGCCCATCATCTCGCAGATCGTGGCGGTTGGCACGAGGCCGGCGAACGACACCAGGGCGGTCGCCATCTCCGTGTGGCCGTTGCGGGTGGAGAGCAATCCCTCGGCGGCGTTGAGGAGCTGGACGTGGCCCGGCGCCCGGAAGAGCTTGCCGAAGGTCCGGCGCACCTCCTCGTCGGGCCCGCGGTACTCCAGGGCCTCCCGGACCATCCCGGCGAAGTGGGAGATAGTCAGGGCCCGGTCGCGGTCGGTGACGCCGGTGAACGTCTTGCGGTGGTTGATGGTTATCGCGAAGGCCGACTTGGCGTCGTAGGGAATGTCGTCGGGGACCAGCTCGCCCAGAAGGGGGTGCCTTTGGCGCGCCTCGGAGAAAAGGTCGGCCAGGAACGGGATGCCGAGCCTCTGCCAGGCGCGGGAGGGGACGGTCGTGCATATCAGCCCGCCGCCGTCGCGCCTCATCCGGCGGACCGAATCGTGCGTCACGTGCTGCGAGGCCGCCACCAGGTCGGTCTCGCGCTCCCGGCTGTCCGAGTCGTAGAGCAGCACGAAATCCCCCCCGGCCAGCGAGTCCAGGGCCCGCTCCGCGCCGTCTTCCGTCTTCCCTCCCCCGGTGGTTAATATGGGGAGGTATTGATATTTTTTTTGTAGTTACTAAATATTTGGTATGATTGAAAAAACGAGGGCGCAAGGCGCAGGGCGCGGGGCACGAGGCTTGAGGCGGAAGGGTCGAGGGACGATGGGATGGATATTATTGAGCGGGTGGCAAGAAAGCGACAGCACCTTCCACCAACCTCGCGCCTTGTCCCTTGCCCCTTGCGCATTTTCCTTTTAGCCCTGTGCCTTGCGCCTCGCGCCCTGCGCCCTGCGCCTTTGTATGCAAAGTACCGATTATTTTATATAAAAATGAAAATATCCACATTGTCTGATGATGATGATGTATAACAAGGTGCTGGCCCTGGCGGCGGTCGTGATGGTGGCGTTCCCGGGAGCCGTGCCGGCCGGGCCGGGGGACGGCGTCCCCTCCGGGGAGCCGGGGGTCTTCCCCTGGCGCGACAAGCCACTGCGCCCCATGCCCTCATCGCCCCTTGCCGAGGTCGCGCCCCGGGTGACCGGCACGGCCAAGGTGCTCCTGCTCTGCATCGAGTTCTCCAACGTCAAGCACAACGGCGCCCACACCCCGGCCTACTTCGACGCGCTCGCCGACGGCCCGGGCAACAGCATGGCGGCCTACTTCCACGAGGCGTCGGGGGGAAGGTTCACCATCGCCGCGGACTGCCAGGGCTGGTACACATCCACCCAGACGATGGAGCACTACGGCGCCCCCAGCGGGGGCCAGAAGGACAATCCCCTGCTCTACGAGCTAGTCACCGAGGCGGTCCGGGCGGCCGACGCCCAGGTCAACTTCGCAGACTACGACTTGGACCGCGACGGCTGGGTGGACTACCTCCAGGTGGTGCACGCCGGAAGGGACGAGGCGATGTCGGGCAGCCCAAACGACATCTGGTCGGAGATGTACTACGACTTCGACACCCCCGTGGTCGACGGAAAGCGGGTGGGCATCTACAGCATGGTCTCCGAGTACGACCCGATGGGTGTGTTCGCCCACGAGTTAGGCCACCAGATCGGGCTGCCCGACCTCTACGACACGGACGGCCCCGGCAACGGGGGCGACACGGACGGGGCGGGCCTCTGGGACATCATGGCGGCCGGCGCGTTCCTCGGGAACGGCGACGTCCCCTCCCTGCCCTCGGCGTGGAGCCGCACCCTCCTGGGCTGGACGAACCTCCTGACCGTGACCTCCAACACGAACGGCCTCCAGCTGGCCTCCGCGGCGCGGAACGGCACTGTCCTTCGCATCAACGTCCCCGGCATCCCCAACGAGTACTACCTCGTGGAGTGCCGCGTCCAGACCGGGTTCGACTCCCACCTTCCGGGAAGCGGCCTGCTCATCTGGCATATCGACGACTCGCGGGGCAACCTCAACCTCAACGACCTGGAGACCCGGCCGGGCAAAAAGCGCGTCACCCTCGAGGAGGCCCACGGGGGCGTCCAGCACCTCGACCGCGCCGGGCTCAAGCTCTACGACCCCCAGGACCCCTGGTCCAACAGCGCCGGCGGGTTCTCGCCCACGTCAGACCCCAACACCACCGCCAACCTCGACGGCCGCCACACATTCATCTCGGTGAGAAACATCGGGCCGGCTAGCTACACCATGAGCTGCGATGTGGTCCTGAACACCCCAGTCTACGACCTTCGCCTGACGCCCTCCGGGACCCGGTTCGACATCGACCCCGGGGTGACCAGCCACTTCACGGTGGATGCCTACAATGTCGGCTCGGACGAGGAGTACTCGTTCTCGGTCGAGGGAAAGTTCACTGAATGGTTCAATGCGGACCCGGCCCGGACCGTTCTCACCACCCGGAACGCCATCGGCCTGACCGTCTTCATGCGGCCGCCGGTGACCGCCCCCGCCGGCACGGCGTTCGAGGACACGCTCCGCGCCACCGCCTCCTCGGACCGCACGAGGTCGTTCACGATCAAGTTCAGCGTCAGGGTGAACGCCAAGCTCCACAGCGCCTTCTCGCCGTCCATGGATATCGGGCTTTTGCCCGGCGCGCCCCGGACCGTGGAGCTTGCCGTCGAGAACCGCGGGAACCTGGCCGACACGATAACCCTCTCCATCCAGGGCCCGGGCGCAGGGTGGGTATCGTACGAGGGCCCCGAGACCTTCCAGCTTGCGGCCGGCTCCAACGACACGTTGCGGCTCACCGCCTCCATCCCGTTCGGGACCGAGCAGAACGCCCGCACGACCGTCGAGGTGGGCGGCCGCTCCCGGGACGGCTCCCGCTCCGACCCGGCGACGCTCTCGCTCTGGGCGGGGCCGTCGCCCTACATCGTGTTCGGCGCGCTGGAGGAGGTCCGCGTGAGGCCCGGCGTTCCCTCGGCGGTCCGGGTCCACCTCGACAACCTGGGCACAGCGGACGCCGTGCTCTCGCTTGCGACCGAGGCCCCGCCGGGCTGGTTCGCCAACCTCTCCCGCGAAAGCATCCTGATTCCGGCCTGGGGCTCCGAGGATGTCCCGCTCTCGGTCACGGCGCCCGAGGGCGCGCCGGCGGGCACCGTGGCGCCCGTCAACCTCACCGCGGCGGCCGGGGCGTACCTGAACTCCACCTCCATCCCGGTGACGGTGGAGCAGGTCTACGGCGTGGCCCTTTTCGACTGCAGCACCTCCGCCGAGGTCCTGCCCGGCGTTCCCCACGAGTACCGTTTCACGGTCGGAAACACCGGCAACGGCCGCGACGACCTGGTGCTCGACATCATCGAGGGCCCGACGGACGGTCAGTGGACCCAGAGCCTGGACACCCGGGCGCTCCGGCTGGGGCCGGGGGAGAACGCCACCGTGGCCGTCACCGTCACCGCGCCGGCCGGGGCGCTGGCAGGGGCCCGCTGGGAGGTCACCCTCGGGTTCGGCCACACTGGGGGCGAGACCACCGAGTTCGAGCTGGTCTCCACGGTGGCCCGGCTGCGAACGGTCTCGGTGGCGGCGGCCCAGAGGGCGAAATCGGGGGACCCGGGAGAGACGGTCAGCTTCCAGTTCTCGGCGACCAACACGGGGAACGCTGCCGATTCGGTCCTCTTCTCCGCGCCCAAGCAGGCCGGGCTCGTCTTGGAGTTCTCCGAGCCGGACTACTCGCTGGACCCCTCAGAGAGGGTCGACCTCCGGCTCTCCTGCCGCATCCTCGCCGGCGCCCAGGCGGGCCTCCGCTCCATCATCCTGACCGCCTCGGCCCGAGACGACCCCTCGGTGAACGCCACAGTGGATCTCCGCCTGACGGTCAATGCGATCCACGCCGTCGAGTTGCAGTTCCAGAGGACCCAGGCCGAAGCCCCCGCCGGGGGAAGCGTGGTGTTCCCCTGCACGCTCCAAAACACCGGCAACACGAGGGACACCTTCACCCTCTCGAGGGTCTCGGGAACGCTGGAGGTCCTCTTCGACCGCTCGACGGTCACCCTTGAGCCAGGCGAGAAGGTATCCATCAACATCACCGCCACGGTCCCGTCCGGGGAGCCCGGGGGGCCGTCGGCCTTCAAGGTCTCGGTTCGCTCCCAGGGAAAGGCCGGCGAGGTGTTCCTCAAGGAGCTCGCGGTCGACGTCTCCGCGGCGCCGGGCGGCGGTGGCAACGCCCTCCTAGTCCCCATCGCCGCGGCCGGAGCGCTCGGCGCCGTGGCCGTCGCGGCGGCACTGCTCGTTCTGCGCCGGCGCAAGAAGAAATCCGCGCAATAGGGGAAGGGCAGCAAGGCAGCAAGGCAGCAAGGCAGCAGGGGAAGGCAGAAAGGCAGCAAGGCAGCAAGGCAGCAAGGGTGGGCAGGAAGGCAGAAAGGCAGAAAGGGAGAAAGGGCCTGGTCGTCGTCCCTTGCTGCCTTTCTGCCTTGCTGCCTTGCTCCCTTGCCCCCTTGCTCCCTTGCTGCCTTGCTGCCTTGCTCCCTTGCCCCCTTGCTCCCTTGCCCCCTTGCTCCCTTGCCCCCTTGCTCCCTTGCTGCCTTCCTGCCCACCCTTGCTGCCTTGCTGCCTTGCTGCCCGCTGCCTTTGCCCGATCGCCCTGCCTAGATGAGCTTCACCTGCTTGGTCTCCAGGCGCAGGGACCTAAGGTTGGAGCGCTCCAGGAGCTCGTCGGAGAGAAGGTCGTATAGGTCTGCGCTGAAGTCCTCGCTCACTCGGTAGCAGGGGTCCTGGGCCGGGACGGCTATCCCGGCGCTCTCCAAAAGCCTCCTGGCCTCGGCGCGCTCCTCGGCCGCGACCGAGCGGTACCGCTTGGGCGCGGAGAGGCCCATCCGCCGCAGCTCCTCGTAGAACACCGGGCGCCGGAACAGGCGCTGGAGGAGGAACACACCCATGCGGGACCGGCGGTCCCGGCGCTTCTCGGCGGCGCGCAGCCTCTCGCCCAGCGACTCGTAGATGTCCGAAAGGGGCGTCGCCGAAAGCGAGTAGACCTTGGAGGGAGGGATGTCTTTTTCGCGAAGAAGGCCCGACTCGGCCAGGGCCTGGAGGTAGCCGGCGAGCACCAGCCGGTGCAGCCGCATCCCCTCCTTCTCCAGGTCCCTTGCCAGCCGGCTTATGGACTTGTCCTGCTCCCCGAGCTGCCGCAGCACCGCCGCCCTGAGGGTCCTGTCGCCGATGAACATGTGCTCTCCCCCGGAAATTGATAAGCGAACAGATAACAGAGCTGGTAACAAATAAACCTTTTGAATGGCCCGATTTCGCCGTTTTACTTTTTTTTGTAAATCTTTCAATAATAATCGGAAGTGCGACTCCCGACGCGGTGCGCGATGAACAAAATAGATAAGCACCAACGTGCATGTGGCAAAAGCAGCACCAAAAAACAAGGCCGCTTGCGGTGTGCTGCACACGCGCTAGGCGGAGGCACGGGGGGGAAAGCTCCATGATATACCGGCGGGACACCCGCAACAGGAGCCTGGACGACTTCAGCGAGGCGAGGCCCAGGGCCACCGTCAGGGCAGGCAGGCGGAACGAGTGCGCCGCGCACCCCGAGGGGGCGGGCCCCCTCAAGGCAAAACCGCCGGCACTGGCGGCCGCGCCGGCGCTCAAGTAGGCCCGTCCTGGCCTGAACTCAATACTTTTAAGACCCGGGAGGTGGATTCCCGACCGGGTGCTGCCCGATGCGGATACGCACAGCCGTCCTATCGTTGCTCCTGGTCGCAGGCTCCCTGCTCCTGCCCGTCCCGCCCGGGGAAGTTGGCGCGGTCCCCATCGATTTCTCAGGGGACATCATCACGACAGTGAGCTGGTCGCTTGCGACCTCGCCCGTCCACGTCGTGGGCAACATCTCCGTGCGGGTGGGCGGGACGCTCAACATCAAGGAGGGCACGGAGGTGCTCTTCGACGAGGGGACCTGGATCGCCGTCGAGGGCGGGGCGCTCGTCATCGAGGGCACGAGCACCGCGCCCGTGCGCTTCCTGCCCAACACCTCCGCCCCGTACAGCGGCTACTACCAGTGGATCCACGTCAGGAGCCAGCTCGACAAGCCCTCCAGCCTCAGCGCCCGGTGGGCCGAGTTCTCCCGGGGCGCGAAGGGGTTCTACCTCGAGGGCGTGCAGGGCGCCGTCATCCAGGACTGCCGGTTCGACGGCGTCGGCGAGGCCGGCATGTACCTCTCCGGGTGCTCCGGGGTGATGGTCCAAAACTGCGTCTTCAACGGGAGCGGCGGGTGGGGCGTCCGGGCCGAGCTCTCGGACAACGTCTCCATCCTCGCCGGCACCTTCTCGGGCTGCGCGGCGTCGTCGGTCTCCTTCTCGGACTGCGTGTACAGCTCGGTGTCGTCGGTGCAGGTCACGGCCGACGTGTCCGAATCCGGCTTGGAGCTCCAAGGCTGCAGCAACATCCACATCGACCGGCTGACCGTCGCGGACGCCCCCAGGGGACTGGAGCTCGTCAACTCGGGCCAAAACACCGTCTACGGCTGCGCGTTCCAGCGGGACGGCATCGGTCTCGTCCTGAACTCCTCCACCGAAAACGTCTTCCGCGGCAACAACTTCACGGACTGCCCCCTGCCCCTCTCGTTCTCCGGCGGCCCGGAGCTCGCCTCCAACACGTTCGAGACCAGCAACACCGTCGGCGGCCTGCCGGTCCGTTTCCTCAACTCGGGCGACCTGGACGGCGTCGCCGCCGGCGCGGTGGTGCTCGCCGGGTGCACCGGCTCCACCGTGAGCAACATCACGTTCCCCAACACCGGCGGGGCGATCTTCGTGCTCTACGGAAGCGACTGCGTGCTTCGGGACCTCGTGCTGGACCGCTCCCCGAGCGGGACGGTGGTCATCGGCAGCCCGGGCCTTCGGCTCCATAACGTCACGCTGACCAACTCGCCCAAGACCGGCCTTTCGGTCCTCGAATCCGACGGGACGGAGGTCCGAAACTGCACCATCACCGGGTGCGACACCGGAGCGGCCTTCGGCGGCCGGATGGACATCACCCTCCACGGCTCGAATCTGCGGGGGAACAGCCGGGACCTGTCGACGGCAAGCGAGGTCCGGACGACCGCGATCGACTGCTCCGTGGGCAGCATCGAGACCGGCGAAGAATCGCAGGTGGAGGAGGACTACACCCTCTCCGTCAAGGTGACGGACAGGGCCTCCGCGCCCGTCTCCGGGGCCCAGATGCGGGTCCTCTCCGGGGGCGAGCCCCGCTACGCCACGCCTCGTTTCGGCGGGACCGACCCCGTGTCGGACGCCGCGGGTGCCTTCGCGCCGCTGGTGCTGCCCGGGGCCATCCACCGGTACGGGGCCCGCACGGACATCAACACCACCGCCGAGGTGTGGGACGGGGTCAACGCGTTCGAGTGGAACCCGAGGACCTTCCAGCTCCGCGCCCCGACGGGAGCGGCGTTCATTGCGACCGAGGTGGGCTTCCTCTCGGGGGTGGTGCTCGATCCGGTCGGCGACCCGATAGGGGGCGTCGACCTCCTGCTCGACGGGGGCATGAGCGCCACCACCGGCACCGACGGGAGCTACCTGTTCCCTCCCCTGGCGCCGGGCAACTACTCGATGGACGTATCGCTCCCGGGATGGGAGCCGCTGCACCTGCCGGTCGTGCCCGTGACCGCCGGGGTGACCAAACATGTCAACCTGACCATGCAGGCGGCAGCCGGCTCCACGGGGGAGCTCAGGGGCACCGTGCTGGATGACCGGGGCGGCCCCGTCGCCGGGGCGTTCGTCCAGGTGGCCGGCGGTCCCGGGGCCCTCTCGGACACGGCAGGCCTCTTCTCCGTCAGCGGAGCGCCCGGGGGCTTTGTCAACTTCTCGGCCTCCAAGGCGGGCCATCTGGGCGCGGCCGGGCAGGCGTTCGTGCCACCCGGGGGCCGGTCGCGCTGGACCAACATCACCCTGGTGGCGTCGGCCGCCAACGCCACCGGCGCCATATCGGTCCAGGTGGTCGATGCCTTCTCCGGGCCGCTCCAGGGCGCCCGGGTGGTGCTGGACGGTAACACCGAGGCGCCCCAGTTGACGCCCGCCAACGGCACCTGCCTGTTCTCCGGAGTGCCGGCCGGGTTCCACCTGGTTGCCGCATCCCTGGCCGGCTACGCGCCGGCGAGCGCGAACGTCACGGTGATCGCGGGGAGCGTGGCCGGCCTGACGCTGGTTCTCAACCTGGAGCCGTCGGGCAACGGGTCGGTCGCCGGCACAGTGAGGGGCCTGACCGGGGCGGCCATTGCCGGTGCTTCCGTGGTCTTGGAGGAGCTCAACCTCTCGGCCACCACCGACGCCGCCGGCAACTACAGCATCGGGCCGGTGCCGGCGGGCCTGCACAACATAACGGCCTCCGCCGAAGGATTCGCCCCCGAAACGGTGATCGGCGTGGTGGTCCTGGGCAACTCGATAACGTTCCAGGACTTCGTGCTGCGCCCCGAACGGGTGTTCACCAACCGGACCCTGGGTGTGCGGGTGTTAGGCGATTTCACCGGTGCCGGCCGGCTGGATATCCGGAGGGCCCCGGCGCTTCCCGAGCCCCCGCCGGGCGGCTTCGACCGCTTCTTCGAGGTGACCGCCACCGGGTTCACCTGCATGACCGGCCTGCGCATCGAGGTCCGGGGCCAGCTCTTCCGCGACTCGCTTTCGGGGAGGGACCTCGGAAGGTACGATGTCAGGCTCTACACACGCCCAAGCGGCATGTGGGACCCGGGCGAGCGCTGGGAGGCCATCGCCGAATCCGGCTACGACGCCGAGGGCGGCCTCTTCTGGGCCAACGTCTCCCACTTCTCCGTGTTCGGGATAGGTTTCACGGCGAAGGGCACCGGCCCCACCGGGACGACGATTGTCGCCCTCCCGCCGTGGCTTTCGCCCCTGGCGGTCGTGGCGATCGTGCTGCTCGTCGGCGTGCCCATCGGGATAATCGTGATACGGGTCCGCCAGCCGCCGTCGGGGGGCGGCGGTCGGCAGGGGCCCGTTTTGCCGCCGCGTCAGTCCGGCACGAACTTGTAGCCGTAGTAGATGACCCCGGACTTGCCCTCCTCGCCGATCTTGCGGAACACGGAGTGGACCCGGGTGCCTATCCGGACCTCGCCGGGCCCGCAGTCCACCATCTGCGCCAGGAGGGCGGGGCCCTCGTCGAGCCTCACCATGGCCAGGATGTAGGGGACCTGTATCTCGAAGCCGGGACGCGGCTCGTGGACAAAGGTCCAGGTGAGCACCTCGCCCGTGCCCTTGAGCTTGTGTTCCTCCATCCGCCCGATGCTCTCGCGGTGGCACCGGGTGCACACCGGCCGGGGCGGGAAGAACACCGTCCCGCACACGCCGCACCTGTTCCCGGTGAGGTTGTAGCGGCTTTTGGTCTCGCGCCAGAACCGCACGCCCGCAAGTCCCGACATTCAGGCCACCTCCAGTATGTGGACGAAGGCGGTCGCCCCGCAGCCGCCGACGTTGTGGGCGAGCCCCACCCGGGCTTCGGGAACCTGCCTCTCTTCGGCCTTGCCCTGGAGCTGGAGCACGAGCTCGATGATCTGCGCGATGCCGGTCGCCCCCAGGGGGTGGCCCCGGGCCTTGAGCCCGCCGGAGGTGTTCACCGGCAGCTCGCCGCCCGGGGCGGTCATCCCGGACGCCGTCGCGGGCCCGCCCGCGCCCTTCTTCACGAACCCCAGGTCCTCGATGGCCATTATCTCCGAGATCGTGGTCACGTCGTGGACCTCCGCGAAGTCCACCTCCTTGCGCGACCGGCCGGCGAGCTTGAGCGCCCTCTCCATCGCCACCGACGTGGCGTCGAACCCCACGAGCGAGCGGCGGCTCGAGAGCGAGAGGGTGTCCCCCGCCTGGGCGGAGGCGGCTATCCGGACCTGGGGGCCGGGGAGCCTGCGGGCGCGCTCGGCCGAGCAGAGCACCACCGCCGCCGCGCCGTCCGAGATGGGGGCGCAGTCCAGCATCCCCAGCGGGTCGGCGACCTCGGCCGCCTCGAGCACGGACTCGGGCCGGACGGGCCGGCGGAACTGGGCCGCGGGGTTGAGCGCCCCGTTCCGGTGGTTCTTCACGGCCACCCGGGCGAGCTGCTCCCGGGTGGTCCCGAACTCGTGCATGTGGCGCCGGGCCATCATCGCGTACATCGAAAAGAGCGTGGCGCCGAAGAAGCTCTCCCACTGCTGGTCCAGGGCGGTCGCGGTTATCTCGGTGACCTCCGGGTCCGGAAGGTCGGTCATCTTCTCGGCCCCGCCCACCACCACGCAGTCGTGCAGGCCGGAGGCGACCGAGAGGTAGGCGTGGTGGAGGGCCGCCGCGCCCGAGGCGTCGGCGCCCTCGATGGTGACGGTGGGCAGGTTCCGGCCCGCAAGGCCCGCGAAGTCGGCTATCAGGGCGCCGATGTGGGTCTGGTCGATGAGCCTCCCGGCGGCCATGTTGCCCACGAAGAGCGCGTCTATGTCGGAGCTCGTGATGCCGGCGTCGCGGATGGCCTCCATGCCGGCGCGTATGCCCAGGTCCCGCAGGGAGTGCTCCCAGAGCTCCCCGAAGGGCGTGATGCCCGTTCCGACAACCATCACGTCCCTCATCGGGAGGCACCCCCCATGGTGATCTTGCCGCGCAGCTTCGCGTAGGTGGCGTAGTCTATCATGACCTTGCGCTCGATCATGGAGCGCACGGCCGACGGCCCCGTCCGGTCCATGGAGTTGATCGCCTCCACCACAGTGATATCGAATGCGTCCGAGCCGGCGCCCGAGCCGTAGGCCGTGACGAATATGCGGTCGCCGGGGACGGCGATGTCCAGCACCGCCGCAAGCCCCAGCGGGACCGCCGCCGAGTAGGTGTTGCCTATCTCGGGCGCTAGCAGGCCCGGCCTCACCTGCTCGGGCTTGAAGCCCAGCTCCTCCGCCACCCTCAGCGGGAACTTCCCGTTGGGCTGGTGGAATATGGCGTACTTGTAGTCGCCCGGCCCCGTGGAGACCGCCTTCATGAGGTCCCGGCCGCAGGCCAGGATGTGCTTGAAGTAGGCCGGGGCGCCCGTGAAGCGCCCGCCGTGCTGCGGGTAGATCTGTCCCTCGCGGCGCCAGAAGTCCGGCGTGTCCGTGGTGTAGGAGCAGGTGTGCTCGATGGTGGCGATGAGGTTCTTCTTGCCGACGAGGATGGCGGCGGCCCCGGCCGACGCGGAGTACTCGAGCGCGTCCCCGGGCGCGCCCTGGGAGGTGTCGGCCCCGATGGCCATCCCGTAGTCCATCATGCCCGAGCCCACGAGGCCCATGCAGCTCTGCATCGCCGCGGTGCCGGCCTTGCAGGCGAACTCGAAGTCCGCCGCGGTCAGGTTGGGGGTGGCGCCGATGGCCTCGGCGACTATGCCGGCGGTGGGCTTCACCGCGTAGGGGTGGGACTCGGAGCCGACGTAGACCGCATTCACCATGTCCCCCGCGACGGGCGAGCGCCTCATCGCGGTGCGCGCCGCCTCGACCGCCAGCGTGACCACGTCCTCGTCGGAGGAGGGCACGCTCTTCGAGAACACGCCCAGCTGCTTTCCGATGAGCGGGGGGTTCTGGCCCCACACGCGGGCGATGTCCTCGCTCGATATCCTGTACCTGGGGATGCATGCGCCGTAGCTCACAATGCCGACAACCATCGCAGACACCTTCAGAGGGACTTCAACCTGTCTATCAGAACATCCATGTGGAGACCGGTGGTGACCAGCGGTATCCTCTCTATCTCGGCCAGCCGGACCGCGAGCTCGTCGATTCGCTCGGGCCTGTGGAACACGACAATGGCGGGCTTCATCGGGTGGGAGCGGATGGCCACCATGGGCGAGCGGCCGTAGCGGACCCCCGTGAATATGATGGCCCTCTCCGAGGTCCAGCCGTACACCCGCAGGTAGTCGAACGCGCTCAAGGAGGTGATGGCCTTGAGCGAGTCGAGCACCGTGTAGCCGTAGATGTCCCGGTCGGCCCGGTCGGAGCAGGCGACCACCTTGCCCTCGATGGTCTTTATGAACCGGGAGGCCGCGATGCCTATCGGGTACTCCTGGATGGCGAAGATGGCCTCGGCGGGGCCCATCTTGCTGAAGCGCTTGAGCACCGGCCCGCCGCGCCGCCGGTCTATCTCGAGTATCGCGCCCACGATGCGCCGGAGCGTCCTTATGCCCGGGGAGCGCCGCCTGCCTTTCTCGTAGTCGGAGATTATCGAGGGGGAGCGGCCCAGGGCCTGCGCGAGCTCGTTTTGGGAGATGTTGAACGCGTCCCTCCACTTGCGCAGGGTCTTCCCGGGCTCGGCCGAGAGCACGATCTCGCCGGCCATCTTCTCGGCCAGGTCCTGGCTCATCGGCCGAACATGCCGGAGGCAGTATAAAAAAGTGTCGTAGTCGTAGTACGGCAAATGGCGAACTGGGGGCAGCGGGCAGCAAGGCAGCAGGGCAGCAGGGGAAGGCAGAAAGGCAGCAAGGCAGCAGGGCAGCAGGGGAAGGCAGAAAGGCAGCAAGGCAGCAAGGCAGCAGGGCAGCAGGGCAGCAAGGGAAGGCAGAAAGGCAGCAAGGCAGCAGGGCAGCAGGGCAGCATGGGAAGGCAGGAAGGAGGAAACGTAGTCCATCCCTTGCTGCCTTGCTCCCTTGCTCCCTTTCTCCCTTTCCCCCTTGCTGCCTTGCTCCCTTGCTCCCTTTCTCCCTTTCCCCCTTGCTGCCTTGCTCCCTTGCTCCCTTTCTCCCTTTCCCCCTTGCTGCCTTGCTCCCTTGCTGCCTTGCTCCCTTGCTGCCTTGCTCCCTTGCTGCCCTTTACAAATTAGTATAATAAGCACCAATCCTCTTCCCCGTCCGTGGAGCTTTCCGATTTCGACTACGACCTGCCCCGGGAGCTCATCGCCCAGGAGCCGCTGGACGACCGGGGGGGCTCCCGCCTCATGGTCCTTGACGGTGACCGGGTGCGCCATCGGGCCTTTTCGGACCTTTCGGGGTTCCTCCGGCCCGATGACGTGCTCGTGCTCAACGACTCGCGCGTCGTCCCGGCGCGCCTTCTCGGCAAGCGAGCCACCGGGGGGAAGGTGGAGCTTTTGGTGCTGGGCACGCGAGGGCCGGTGGCCGAGGCCCTGGTCCGGGCGAAGCCCCTCCGGCCCGGAGAGCGCCTCTCGCTCGGGGAGGGCCGGTGCGCCGTCGAGGAGCGGGTGGCCGGCGCCCGGTACAGGCTGCGCTTCGAGGTCCCCGGGGGCCTGGCCCGCTTCCTCCGAAGGCGCGGCGAGATGCCCACGCCGCCCTACATCCGCAGGAAGCTCGGGCGCCCGGAGCGCTACCAGACGGTGTTCGCCCGGGACGCGGGCTCGGTGGCGGCCCCCACCGCCGGACTGCACTTCACTCCCGCGATGCTCGACTGCATGCGGGCCTCCGGAGTGACCGTGGCGTTCGTCACCCTCCACATCGGCCCGGCCACCTTCCAGCCCGTCAGGGCCCGCGACGTCATGGACCACCGCATGGAGCCGGAGCACTACCGCATCGGCGGCGAGGCGGCGGCCGCGGTCAACGGGCGCCGGGGCAGGCTGGTGGCGGTCGGGACCACGGTGGTGAAGGCCCTGGAGAGCGCCGCCCGGCCCGACGGGACCGTGCCCGAATCCGAGGGCTGGAGCGACCTGTTCATCCGCCCCGGCCACGAGTTCCGGGCGCGGCCGGACGCGCTGCTCACCAACTTCCACCTCCCCCGCTCGACGCTCATCATGCTGGTCAGCGCGCTGGTCGGCCGGGAGAGGCTCCTGGCGGCCTACGCCGAGGCCGTGAGGGAAAGATACAGGTTCTACAGTTTCGGGGACGCGATGCTGTGCCTGCTCTGAGGGTCGGTTGAATGTACAGCCTGGAGGCGGTGGACGGGAAGGCGCGCGCCGGGGTGCTGGCGACGGCCCACGGCAGGGTCCCGACGCCGGCGTTCATGCCCGTGGCGACCCGGGCGGTCGTGAAGACCCTCACGCCCGAGGAGGTCTACGAGCTGGGGGCGCGGGCGCTGATCTGCAACGCCTTCCACCTCCACCTGCGTCCCGGTATCCCGCTCGTGCGCCAGATGGGCGGTGTCCACGAGTTCATGGGCTGGGGCGGTACGGTGTTCTCCGACAGCGGGGGGTTCCAGCTGATCCGGAGCGGCTTCGACCTTCGGGTCCGCGACAGCGGGATACGCTACCGCAACCCCCAGACGGGCTCCGTGGAGGAGCTTGCGCCCGAACTGAGCGTCCGGATGCAGCGCGAGCTGGGCTCGGACGTGGCGATGGTGCTGGACCAGTGCCCCCGCTACGGGACCTCCCCGGAGGGAATCCGGGAGGCGGCCCGGCGAACGATCGACTGGGCCCGGCGGGCGGTGGACGTCGGGCCGGACCCGGACGGCCAGGGCCTCTTCGGGATAGTGCAGGGCGGGTGGGACGAGAGGCTTCGAAAGGAGTGCGCCGACGCCCTGGTCTCGCTGGGCCTGGACGGTTTCGGCATCGGCGGTCTCTCCATCGGCGAGCCCCGCGAGAGGATGCTCCAGGCGATGGGCTGGGCGCTGGAGGCCCTGCCCGCCTCCAAGCCCCGCTACCTGATGGGCGTGGGCTCGGCCGCCGAGCTCCTGGAGGCCGTTTCCGGCGGCGTCGACCTCTTCGACAGCGCCTTCCCCACGCGCAACGCGCGCCACTGGACCGTGATGACCGCCTCGGGCAACTTCGCCCTGGGGAGGGCTGACCACTCCTCGGCCGGCGGGCCCCTCGAGGAGGGCTGCGCCTGCCCGACCTGCCGGCGGTTCACCCGGGCGTACCTGCATCACCTGTGCCGGGACAACGACCTGCTCGGAATGCGCCTCGTCTCGGTCCACAACCTGTTCTTCGTCCAGGAGCTCATGCGCGACATGCGGGAGGCCGTCCGGCACCGGCGGTTCGGGGCGTTCCGGGAGGCCTTCCTGGCCGGCCACCGAACGGCTGGCGCGACGCAAGAGGAAGAATAAGGGGCGCAAGGGACGATTGGAGAGGAAAAAAGAGCAAAGGTCAAAAGCGGAAGAATGTTTCCCGCCCACCTTGCGCCTTCGGCGGCCCAGAAGGATCCCCGTGGCGGCCGCCGCCGCCAGGAGGGCCGCCCCGGGGCCGTCTATGAAATCCCTCGGCGCGGGCGCCGGCGAGAACTTGATGCTGATGTTGAACGTGGCGGTGCCGTTCACCCCGGCGTCGTCGGTCAGGTTGAGGGTCACGGTGTACTGGCTCCGGGCCTTCGCGTAGACGCGGGTGACGTTGACGCCCTCCGCGGTGGTCCCGTCGCCGAAGTCCCAGGAATAGCGCGTGATGACCCCGTCCGGGTCCGACGAGCGGGCGCCGCTGAACGAGACGCTCTTGCCGCGCATGGCGCTCACCGGGCCGTCTATCTGCGCTATCGGCGCCAGGGAGGGGCCCACTTCGATGTATATGTACTGGCGGGTGACGCCGCCCCTGCCGTCGTTCACCTCGAGCACGACTATGTGATGCCTGCCGCCCGGGAGGGTCTTTTGGAACGTCGGGGAGGTCTCGTTGTAGGCGGGGGGCCGGTTGGGATGGGAAACCTCCGGCCCTTCGAAGCTTCCGCTCGCCGGCAGTGCCACGCTCCCGGTGAGGTCGCTATACAGGAACCTGAAACCGTGCGTCCCGGCGGGCAGTCTGGCCTCGTAGCTGTAATCCGTCCCGTTGCGGAGGTCGTCGCCGCCGGCCGACAGGTCGAAGGAGGTGCCGTCGATGTAGACCTTTCTCATTATCGGGGCGTCGCCGTTGGAGTCGTTGGAGCGGACGCTGTAGCGGAAGAGGGTGTCTGGGGTCCCGACCGGGGGGTCGACGGTCCCGCCGGACAGCGTCGGTGGGGCCGGGAGCTCCACCTCGGGGCCGGAGAGGGAGCCGGAGGCCGGCAGCAGCACGGACACCCGCCCGTCGGAGAAATTGAACGAGAAGGCGTGGGAGCCCCCGGCCAGCCTCGTGGAGTAGGTGAAGCGGGACCCGTCCGCGTAGCCGGTGTCGTCGGTGTGCATGGGGAAGGCCCTGCCGTCGATGACCACCGAGGCGCAGGCGGGCGTGTTGTTGTCGGTGTCTGCTTAGGTCACCGAATAGATGAAGGCTGTCGAGGTGTTGCCAAAGGCCGGGGAAACGCCCCCGTCCGAGAGGGCGGGGGCGGCGTTGGGGGAGTCGGCCAGCACGAGGTCCATCCAGGCCGACATCTCGTCGCCCAGGTTGCCGTTGAAGTTCAGGTCGTGGTCCACCGTGTTTTGGGGAAAGCGGTAGTAGTCGTTCCCGGAGTAGGTCTCTATCCTGAACCCGATCGTGGAGCCGGGAACGGCGGAGAAGTCCCGCTGGTCCCCCGACGAGAGCGGCTTCCTGGCCTCGTACACCGTGGTGTCGGAGCTGCGCTTGCCGGAGCCGTCCGTGGTGCCGCCGCCGCCGGTGTCCGCCAGCCAGTCCCCGGCCCCCTGGCTCCAGTAGCGGTCGGAGTACCCGGCGTCCAGCCGCCGACCACTCCCCGGAAGAGAGGGTGCCGTCGATGGTGGGGAGGGGCTGGGCGGCCAGGTTGTTCCGGAAGGTGCCCCCGCCGTCGCGTCCGGCCGCGGCCGGCGTTGCAGCCGGCAGGGCGGAAAGCAGCACGATCGCCACGGCAAGAATGGACAGGCCGTCTCTTGCTTCCGTCATAAGAATCACCGGCCCTATCAATCGGTCGGCGGCGCCATAAAGGTATCGGCCGGGATGAGGGAATGGAGAAGGCGCAAGGCGCACCCTGCACCCTGATTATCCGGCGCGGCCCTCCTCCACCTCTTCCACGAAGCACTGGGTCTCCCGGCCGACGCGCCTGACGTTGATCACCCGGGCGCTCATCATGATGTTGATGTGGTAGTGCACGGTCGGGGTGCTCAGGCCTATCCGCCGGGCGATCTCCTTCTGGGAGATGCCGGGGTTCTCCCGGATTATCTTGAGTATCTCGTGCTGGATGTGGTTCATGCGCAGCACGAGCTCCTCGGAGGGCTCGGGGACCTTCATCTCCCGCGGGTAGAAGCGCTTGAAGCGCCCGTCGGCCACGGACTTGATGAACTCCTCGCGCTCGAGGGTCTTGAGGTGGTAGACCAGCGTGCCGTTCTTCAGGGAGAGCGCCTTCTTTATCGAGTTGTAGTGCTCGCCGGGATTGGCCTTTATGTAGCCGTAGACCTGGCCGCGGACGAAGTGGTCCAGTATGTCGTCCTTTTTTATCTTCGTGTACAGGGGCACGAAGAGGAACGACAGGAGCCAGTACTTCCCGTACTCGGTGCCGCCGCCCAGCGCGCCGGCGACCATGAGGAGGGCCGAGCCGCCGGCCACGGCGACCACGAGCGGGGCCAATGGCGCGGCCGCGGGGGCCTCCTTTCCGCCGATAATGACGCGCTCGAGGAAGATGTTGTTCCCCTCATCGCGCTCGAGCACGGAGTGCTCCGTGTCCGCCTCGAAGCGGAGCAGGTGGTCGCCCGGCGTGGGCGTCCAGCCGAACGTGGCGGTCTTGGAGGAGCCGGCCGGTATGAGCAGTATGCGCTCGGACCGCGCCGCGGCCCCGTCGACCGCGAACCCGACCACGACATTGCGCGCCGGGGCCTCCCCGGTGTTGGTGACGGTGACCGTGGCCAGGACGGCGTTCCCGGCCTGGAATCCCCTCGGTGCGTAGGACACCCCGAGCGAGAGGTCGGGAAGCAGGAGCCCCGCCCTGAACGCCAGCCTCTCCCGGAGGCCGCTGGGGGATGCCGCCACGACCTGGATGTCCGACCAGCTCTCCGCCGCCGCGAACGGGACCCCGACCTCCAAGACCAGGTCGGCGATTCGGCCGGGCCGGACCTCCAGGGGCCCAGTCGAGCCGGTGGCGGGGTCGACGACGGAGGCGGTCCATCCAGGAGGGGCCTCCGTCCCGAGGGTGACGATGTCGGCGCCGTTGCCCAGGTTGCGCAGGTGGAGCACGGCCACGGCCAGGTCCCCCGGGGCACCCCGGACTGTGGTCGACGGGGCGGTCAGGGCCAGGCCGAACGTGCGCTCGACGACCGCGGTGATGTCCGCCTTGGCCCGCGCGCCCGACCGGCCGGTCAGGATCGCCGCGACCTTGTATTCTCCCGCCTGTGCATCCGGCGGCGGGGAGACCACCAGGGTCCATTGCACCGTGCCGCCCGGAAGGACCGTCCTTTGGTCGGAATAGGCCCCGTCCATCTGCGAGATGCCGCTCCATCCGGAAGGGAGCTCGAGCCCGAGCCCGATGTCGTCGGGCTCGTTCCCGGTGTTGGTGACGGTGAGCAGGGCGCTCATCCGGCCCCCCGGCAGGCCGCTTACTGTCCGCTGGAGCACGGAGGCCTCCAGCCCCGGTGCCGGCAGCGCCAGCGCCGTGACCGTCGTCGAGTCGCTTGAGCTTCCATCCAGGGATGCGGCGACCACCCGGACCACGAACCGTCCGCTGGCCGTCGGCGGCGCGGAGACCGAGAGGGTCGCTTTCGCCGTCTCGCCGGCGCCGAGCTCCAGGAACGAGGGGTCCACCGAGGCCCTCCAGCCCGCAAAGCCCGCGATGACCTCGACCACCACACCGGCCGGTCCGGGAGAGGTCCCGCCGTTTTGAATCTCGATTTCGAAATCGGTCGTGCCGCCGGGCGGCACCGGTTTCGCCGGCTCGGACGTCCGGACCGAAAGTTCCACGCCGGGAGAGACCAGCACCGATCCGCTTGCGGCGACCACCGCCCCGGTCTCGAGCGAACGGGCGATAACCGTGAAGTCCAGCGTCTGCCCGGCGGTTGCCGCGGGCAAGACCTGCGCGCTCACCGGCACGGTGGCGCTGCCCGACCACGGGACGGTCGCTAGCTCGGCCCCCGGCAGGACGGAGAGCGGTCCCCCGGAGGTGGCTGTCAGCCGGACCCGCTCGGCGCTGTCGCCGAGGTTGCGCAGATTCAGCTCGAAGTGCACGCTGGTGCCGGGCGCCGCCTGGAGGGCCGGCGGGCCCATCGAGGGTTCGATGCCCCGGCGCACCTTGAGCTCCAGCGGTATGACCAGCTCGGATGAGAAGCGCGGGTTGTTGAGGGAGGTCACGAGGACCCGCAGGAAGCCCGTCGGGGGCCCGGAGCCGTCCTCCGGCCCCGAGAGCCTCACCAGTAGCTCCGCTGTGCCGTCACCGGCCGGGAGCTCCGCCTCGCCCGACGTGAGGGACGCACCCCACCCCGCCGGAAGGCCGGCGGTCTCGAGCCCCAGGGAGAGCGTGTCCGGCAGTCCGCCGGTGTTTGAAAGCCGAATGGAGATCGAGGAGGTCCCGTGGGGCCGGACCACGACCGGACCCGCCGGTTCCCGGGCCTCGAAACCGAAGGTGTGGACGCGGGAGAGCCTCAGGGACCCGCCCGACGGCCAGGCGGCCCAGGTCCTCCCGGAGGACTGGACGGTCGAGGGCGCCGACGAGGCGGAGGCGGCCACCGCCACTCTGGAGACGGGTGGGTAGGCCTCCCAGGCCGCCGTGTCCACCGCGGCGAGGAAGGTCTCGGGAAGCCCGTTGCGTAGCTCGACCCAGCACAGCAGGGCCGCGCCGTCGGCCTGGACGGAGATGGATGGGCCCTGCACGGCGTCCTCCCCGGAGCTGACATGGATGGAATCCGCCATACCGCCGGATATCCTGCAGGCCACGATGCGTCCGGGCCGCCCGGCCTCCCCGCCCTTCCAGGCGAGCACCGTCGACCCCAGGGGGCCCGCGGCGACCACCGGCATCGCTCCCGCCGGCATCAGAGGGATCGGGGTGCGGTGGAGCACGGCCCCGGCGGGGTCGAGCTCGATGTGCAGGCCGCCCGTCGTGGTGGACAGGACGACGAGGCAGCGGCCGTCGGGCGCCACTTGGACCGTCCCGTCGAGGAGGGCGCCATGGCCGGTGGATTCCAGCACCGTTTCCGAGACCACCGCGCCCTCGCCGTCGACGGCCGCCAGCACGAAGGCATAGCCGCCGGCTGGGGGTTCCCGTGAGGTGTATCCGACGGCCAGCCCGTCGGGGCCGGCCGCAATTGTCGGTCCGTGGGCCCCGTCGGGATTGGAGCGAAGGACCCTGTCCACGAGCACCGTTCCGCCCCGGGCCGAGGTCTTGCGAAGGTGGATGTCCGTGCCGGAGGAATCCCAGACTGTCCAGAGGTTGCCCGCACCGTCGATCGCAAAGGAGCTGGCCGCTCCCGGAGAGGTCCAGAAGGTCGGGGTTTCCCGCCCGAGGAGCCTCGGCGCGGTGAGCGGCCGGCCGGCGGCGTCCAGCCACGATTGCCAGAGCCCGTCGGCGTCGTAGAAGAGCGCCAGCGAGCCGTCGGGCGCGGCAAGAAGGGTGGCCCGGGAGGGGGCTTTGGACGAGGAGGCGACCTCGACCGGAGTGCCCCATTCCAGGCCGGCACGGGGGTCGATGTGCGCCGGGCCCTCTGCGGGAGCGGCGGGCAGGCTCACCAGTAGCAGCCAGCCGACGACCAGCAGTGCTGCTGGCATCCGGAATGCCCGACCGCGCATCACGGCTACCCTCTGTCCCTTTAATCTAATAAACATGCTGGAGGTTATATACTCTGATTGGTACGCTTATCTAATTAATATATAATATTTGTGAAATAGGAGGAAAGGGGGGAAGAGGAGCAGCAGGCAGCGGGGAGGGAAGGGGAGCGGGGAGCAGGGAGCGGGGAGCAGGGGACGACGGGTTCCGTTCCGTCACCACTCCCCGCTCCCTGCTCCCCGCTCCCCTTCCCTCCCCGGTGCCCCTCTTTCCCGATTGCGCAGTTTCATTTGTTGCACTCGGGCATCTGCCCGCCGGAGGTGGCCTTGTGGACAACCATGTGGTTGTTCAGGGCGGGCTCCCACTTGTCAATATATTCCCAGCGGAAGTGAGTGGCTCCCCGCAGGCACGGCTTGGCCGAAAAGCCGCTGTTGTAGTAGTTCTGGAGCGTCTCGCGGATGTTGTTCGACCCGCCGATGAAGATGATGAACTCGAGGCTGTCGTAGAACTCGTAGACGCCCGGCCGGGGCTCGACCTTGTTTATCGACTCCTGTCTCCACTCCGCCAATGGTCTCTGAAATCCCGAAATAGGCAAGGACATACCTCCGCATCACCCAACCATCTATCCTATTATATATCTTCGCACGCCGGGGGCTTTGGGACAAAACTCACAAACCGGCAAGTAGGCCAAGGCAGCCCTGATCCTCCCTTGTGAGAATCACCTGCCTGCTGACCACCCGAGCTCCATTTTGTCTCAAGAATGTCTTAACTCGAGGAGC